>OKRR01001130.1_pt1 | contig 25694 bp, 28 predicted proteins | sample 1601211 | NCBI WGS metagenome assembly OKRR01 (sample SAMEA3541525, study PRJEB24748) | human gut metagenome | biome: human gut; feature: human-associated habitat; material: faeces | place: China | collected 2012
ATAGGCGAGGCCTCCAAGAGGCTGAAGACGATTTATCTAGGCGGTGAATGATGGGGAAGTGCCTCAAATGGTGCGCCAGCGCGGCCCGCGTCGCGTGCGCGAAGATTCGGCTCGGGTCTAGGCTTTTCCTGCCCCGCGGCGGCAAGCCTGTATATCTTGGCCGCGCGGCGAGGCTCGATGTCGCGCCCGATGGTGTCATGGTGCTCGGGAGCGGCGTTTATATCGACGATCTCTGCCGTCTTCAGGTATTGCCCGGAGCGCGCATGGAGCTCTCCGGGGGCTGCTACTTCAATACCAACTGTCGCGTTGTCGCCGCCGATTCCGTATGCGTGGGTGGGCATACCATGTTCGGACCCAACGCCTGTGTGTTCGACCATGATCACGTCTTTGACTCTAAGGGCGTTCACGAGGGACTCGTGAGCTCGCCTATCGAGATTGGCGATTGCTGCTGGCTTGGTGCCAACGTTCTCGTGACCAAGGGCGTCCATATTGCCGATCGAATCTGCATCGGGGGGGGGTCTGCCGTCACGAGGGACCTGGAGGAGCCTGGCATCTATGTCGGGGCTCCAGCCTGTCTGGTGCGGCGGACCTTCCCAGAGGGCGGTGGCGTAGATGGCGCTCCCGGGACCCCTCAAGAAGCTCAAGCGCGAGACGGTTCGGCTCAAGCTGCGCAACGGGCTGTGGCTGCCCCTCACCTGCAAGGCCAGGGCGAAGGGGCTTGACGTGGACGGCTTCACCATCATTTCCAACAACTGCTGGGGCGGCACGATCTACGAGAGCTACGGCATGCGCAAGGCCTCGCCGACCGTGGGCATGTTCATCATGCCGAGTGACTTCGTGCGCTTCTGTGCTGACCTTGACCGTCATCTCTCCGAGCCGCTCGAGTTCATATCGCCCGAGGAGTCGAAATGGAGGGAAGTCCTCAGCTCCAACGGGAACTGGGGGACGTACCTCATCGGGCGGCTGGGGGACGTCGAGCTCCAAATGCTCCACCACCACGACGAGGCGACCGCCCGCCGCAAGTGGGAGAGCCGCGTGGGCCGCGTCGACCGCAACCGTCTGATTTTCAAGCTGAACGACCAGAACGGTGCCACCGAGGAAGACCTGCTTGCTTTTGACGCCCTGCCGCTCGAGCACAAGCTCGTCTTTGCGGCGAAGGATCATCCGGACATTAAGTGCTGCAGACGTATTCATTGTCCGCGGAGCTGCGGGTTCATACCCGCTTCGTGGGAGCCCTTCGGGGCGAACCGTTCGTTCAACGTTACTGAGTACATTAACGGCTGCTTTGGCAGCTGTTAGGACCTCAAGGGGAATCGTGATATTAGAGAATCGAGACATTATCTTTGTGAGCAACGCCCTCGCAAACGGGGGCGCTGCTCGTGTCATCTGCGTCCTAGCGGCAGAGTTCACCCGTCGCGGTAAGCGTGTTGGCATCGCCGTGTACAACAATTATGAGGGTGAATATCCGGTCGTAGATGGGGTCCAAAAGGAGTATGGGCCTCAGGGTTCCGGCGGGCATTCCAAGGTGAATCGCATCTCCTGGCTGCGTGGTATTGCCAAACATAACCCCTATGCATGTTTCGTGGCGTTCGAGTACTTCGTGAACATGCAGACCATCATTGCACTCGCTGGGCTGCCCAATCGCTTAGTAATCTCAGAGCGCAACGATCCGGCGCGTGTAGGCAGTGGTAAAAAGACCAATTGGCTTCGCGAGAGGCTCTACCGCTATGCGGATATGTTGGTCTGCCAAACCGACGATGCGGCGGCGTATTTCTCGGATAAGGTTGCGAAGACCGTGATCCTCAATCCAGTAAAGGACAATTTGCCTGAACCTTTTTGCGGAGAGCGCCGGCATTTGGTCGCCTGCTTCTGCCGTTTGGAGAAGCAGAAGAATCTAGGTATGCTGCTTCGCGCCTTCGCGGAGTTCTTTGCTTCTCATGATGATTGGACACTCGAGGTCTATGGCGACGGCACGGAGCGCGATTCGCTCGTCGCACTCGCGGAAGATCTGGACATTGCGAATGTCGTCTCCATCAACCCCGGGCGTCAGGACGTGCACGATGTGGTGCGCGATGCCGGGTTGTTTGTCCTGCCCAGCGATTATGAGGGACTCTCCAACTCCATGCTTGAGGCCATGGCAATTGGCCTTCCGTGTATTTGTACCGACTGCCCCTGCGGCGGTGCGCGCATGGTGATTCATGACGGCGAAAACGGAATACTGGTTCCTGTTGGCGACGAACATGAGCTTGCTGTAACGATGACACGCGTAGCGGATGATAATGACCTCGCTTATCGCCTAGGGGCAAACGCTGCTGGTGTGAGGGAGTTACTTTCTGCTAATGCTATTGCCGATATGTGGAGTGAGGTGATTGTGGGTGAATGTAGATAACCTCGTTTTTTCAAGAAATAATCGACGCCCTATTGAACAGGACGAGGCGGTCGGCAGAAGGGCTGGCATATTCATTGCTCTTGGTTTGTTTGCCACTCCTTATGTTTTGAGGCATAGAATTATCCCTGGTAGCGAGGCGGTCTGGGCCCTTAATCCTCTTGTGTTGCTGTCTGTCGCTTGGCTTCTTCTATACATGCTTGGTCATAAGTACTCAATGTCTCGAAGCGTTAGCGTGGTCCGTTTCGTATTGTTTGCTGGTCTGGTCTTTCTTGCTTTCTCAACTGGGATGTCTATCTCTTATCTCATCTCTTGTCTCTTTCCTCTGGTTCTTCTATTGATTGTTATTCCGGAGACCATCTTCCCGTCTTTTTTTGAGGGGTTTATGAGGGTCTTAAATGTCGTTATGGTTATTATCGTCGCATGCGCTGCGTGCGATGTTGTGAGCGGTTCTGCTGTATCGAAAACCTTCACTGCATTTTATGGCTCAGCCAGTCTTGTTAGCATGAGTTCTTCAGGTCGCCTTGTCTCAATCATGGGTCACAGTCTCCTAACTGCTGAAGTCGCACTGTTATATTTTGCCTTGAGCCATATTGCTAACAGAGCAATGGGAATCAGGGTCAATCAGGTTCTCGTTACTCTTATCACGGCCGCCGTTGTCCTTCTTACCGGAAGTCGCTCGGCGATGGTTTGTCTGCTTTGCATGTTTATCCTTGCGTATTCAAATGCGGACAACATTAAATACTGCATTGTTATTATTTTTGGTTTGTTTGCGTTTTACTTAGCTGGCTTATTCGACACTATGATTGATCGAATAATGATCGGTATCAAAACAGGAGACATGACTTCATCGCGCAATATTCAACTTGACCAGTTGATTGCTGCGGGCATTATTCGTTATGAATGGTTTGCTGGTCATGAGTTTGACTATTCTAATGGCTTATTAGTTATTGCACTGGAATACCCTCTTCTCAGATTTGCTTTCAGTTATGGGATTGCTTTTGCCGTTTTGCTGGGGATCTACTTATTTTTGTTGCCACTTATGCAGACGTTTAGAAGCCTCGGTGCCGTTCCTTGCGGTCTTCTTGCTTTGTATTTTGTTCATGTCAATACCTATTCATCAATTTGTTCGACCCAGGACGGAATGTTGCAATGTGTAATTGTCGCTTGGCTTTTTATCGGGGCAGCTCGATATTTGGCATATCTTCAGGTTTCGCGAAGCACTGAACCGGGTGAGTAATTTGCGCATTTGCTTTGTCTGCCAATCGCTCGCCGGTCTTGGTGGGCTTCAGAGGGCTGTCGCGCTGTTGGCCAACGAGCTCGTTTCGCGCGGTGTGGATGTCTCTGTTCTCATGGATACCCCCGAGCTGGGCGAGAATCCCTATGGCTTGAGCTCTGATGTTTCGATCCTGCCCGTCGGCATCAAAGGGGCTTCCAAGCCGCTTGGCAAGCTCGTTTCTAAGGTCAGGCGACATTCCGGTTTATTGAAGCCAATTTGTCACGAGCACAGTCTCGGTGGCTCAGTAATTGATAAAAAGTCCCTTGCGGCTGTGCACGAGGCTCTAAAAGAGGGCCGTTTCGACGTGGTTGTCGGTTGTGATCCGCTTCATACTATCGTTGCGGTGTATGCCTGCGACGGCTTGAGCATCGATGTCTGCGGCTGGCAGCACAGCACCTATGACGGCTATTTCAATCAGAGCGGCAGGGGCTTTTACGGTCAAGACTGCCTCTATGCATTTGCGCTCAGGCGCTGCAAGGTGAATTTCGTACTTACCGAGCAGAGCAAGGAAGTCTATGAGCTACACACCGGGCATTCGGCGATTGTCCTTCCCAATTCCATCGTGAATATGGGCACGAGAGGCTACGCGGAGAACTGCGTGCTTTACTGCGGTCGTCTTGATCCCGGCTCCGCCGACTACATCCCGCGCATCGCGGAGGCGCTCGCGGTGAGAGGTTTTGCCGGAGAATTCCTCGTTGTGGGAGACGGCCCTTACCTCCCGAGCCTTGAGGAATGGTTAGAGGACGCTAGGCTACCGTTCAAAATGGAGCTCAAGGGCTTCGTCACCGACGCTGAGCGTTATTACGAACAGGCGACCGTCCTCATCTCCCCGTCTCGCTGGGAGGGGTTTGGGCTGTCCATCCTGGAGGCGATGTCGCACGGCGTTCCCTGCGTTGCCTTTGAGAACGACGGCCCCTGCTCGCTCATTGATGACCCGGTGGACGGCCTCATCGTTCCCAACGGGGACGTGGAGTCCCTTGCCGAGCGCACTATGGAGATTCTCGGCGACGAGAGGCTTAGAAGGTCGATGGGGGACGCCGCCGTCGAGGCTGCACGGGGATACCTGGTCGGCGCGCAGGCGGACCGGTTCCTCGAGTCGTTGAAAGGATAGGAAATGGCTAAGAAGCTGCTCATAACCATAGACACTGAGGCGGACAACCAGTGGGATGTCTCGAACGGCATCTCGACCGAGAACACTCTGTTCCTACCGAGATTCCAAGAGCTTGCCGAGAATTACGGTTTTGTGCCCACCTGGCTTACCAACTGGGAGATGTGCCAAGACGATCGCTTCGTGAGGTACATGAAGCCTAAGAACGACTCAGGTAAATGCGAGATCGGCATGCATTTGCATGCCTGGAACAACCCGCCGGAGTTTCCACTCGAGGAAAAGACCGATCAGCGCGCCTACCTCATCGAGTATCCCGAGGAGCAGATGGAGGCCAAGTTCGACACTCTGCTCGAGTCGCTCCGCAATCGTTTCGAAGCTCCCGTGACCTCCCATAGGAGCGGGCGCTGGGCGCTCGATGAAAGGTACGCGGCCCTCCTCGCGAAGAAGGGTTTCATTGTCGACTGTTCCGTGACCCCGCATATGGACTGGACTATGGCGCCGGGGCAGACGGGCCTCCCTGGTAGCGATTACTCGCAGTCACCCGAGCATCCTTTCGAGCTGTATTCCGGGCTTCTTGAGGTGCCAATGACGATCAGGAGGACTCACCGGTTCGCCTTCGATGCCCTTCATGAGCCGAAGGATGTGCTTCGCCAAGGTAAACGGCTTGTTAAGGGTCAGTGGCAGTGGTTGAGACCACCCAAGAATCCTTCGGCGAGCGCTCTGCGCGGTCTTCTAGACGATGTCGACTCGTCAGCCGACACGTATGCGATGTTCATGATCCACTCCTCGGAGCTCATGCCCGGGGGGAGCCCAAATTTCCCGGACGAGAATTCTGTCGACGACCTGTTTGGTGTCATCGAGAAGGCTTTCTCTCATGCCGCAGAGCTAGGCTTCAAGGGTCAGGGATTGACTGCGTTTGCTAAGGATTACTACATATGTAGGAGAACGGATTGAAGAAGTTGGACCTTAGAGGGATCAAGCGAAAGGTGCGGGGCGAGGGCTTCTGGGCTCGCCTGTTCAGGAACGCTGCAACAGCGCTACTAGGAACTAGTGGGGCACAAGCGATAGGGATTATTACCCTTTCGATTCTCGTGCAATCGCTTGGCGTCACTCAATATGCGTTTTTCGTTCTTGGACAACAGTATATGACCGTCGTTGATGCACTCGTGAACTTCCAGTCATGGCAAGCAATAATTAAGTTTGGTGCCGACGCAAAGTCAAAGAAGGAGGACGAGCGACTGTTCGCTGACCTGAAGCTTGGCATTTTGATGGACGTTGCTACTGCAGTGGCTGGAACGGTTCTTGGTCTTCTTGTCCTTACATTCGTCTGCGACCTGATGGGCTGGGGCTCCGAGGTCAGACTGGCTGCCTATATATTCTCCCTTGAGATCGTTTTTCATATTGAGGGCTCTTCGATTGGCATTCTTCGCCTATTTGACAAGTTCCAATGGACGGCAATTAACAGCATTGCTCTTGCTGTGTTAAAGCTTCTAGTGGTTGGCGGTTACTGCTTTTTGCCAATAGAGCACACGATGATTGGGTATGTGGTTGTTTACGTTGCGACGGATATTGCCAACCATGTTTCTTTGCTTTTCTTGGCATTATTTTTCTTGCACCGTAGGTTTGGGCTTAGAAGAATTTTGCTTGCACCACTCTCCTGTCGCGATCGCGAATTTGTTTCATTTTGCCTCTGGTCAAACCTGGGTACAACTGTCGATGTTCCTGTAAAGTACCTCGATGTATTCATTATTTCTGCGGTTTCTGTTGAGATGGTCGCAGTCTATAAGGTTTTTAAGCAGGCGTTACAAGTTTTTTCGCTGTTAACTAACCCCATCTCGACCGCTATCATGCCTCAAATGTCTGAACTTGTCTCGGAGGGAGAACAAAGGAAGGCGTTTGATGTTGTCCTCAAGATTAGAAATGCCATTTGCATGGTTATGGTTGCTTGCTTGATCGGAGCATCATTGCTAGGCTACCCGCTATTCAATGTTCTCTTTGGGCACGTCTATGCTGCAAATCTTCCGCTGTTTCTTATATTGCTCGCGGTACATTTCTATGCGCTGATGTATGTTGCCCTTCATCCGTATTTCTTCTCTCTTGGACTTGCCAAAGAGGACAGCATGGTCAGTCTTGTCTCCAATGCTGTCTATCTTGGTGTTGCTTTTGCGCTGGTTCGCTATCTCGGTGTTTATGCAATTGTTCTCGCTTCAGCGCTCCAGTATTTGTCCACCAATTTAACCAAGGTACGGATCGTGAAGATGAGGCTGGCAGACCTCGGATAGGGTGAATTTATGTCTATCGTGTCGAATATTGCTTGGAAGTTAATGCCCAGCAAGAAGAAACTTGAAAAACTAAAAAAGCGTGGCCTTGTTATCGGTGAAGGATGTGAAATTCTCAACGGATATGAATTTGGGTCAGAGCCTTATCTGGTCGAGATCGGTAACAACGTTCGTATTACGCGCGGCGTGAATATCACGACGCATGATGGTGGTGTATGGGTTCTTCGCCACCTATATCCGGAGTTATCCGACATCGATTGCTTTTCTAGGGTGAAGATTGGCGATAACTGCCATATAGGTCTCAATGCGACAATCATGCCGGGGGTCACTATCGGTAAAAACTGCATTGTCGGTGCTGGTGCAGTTGTTACCCATGACATCCCTGACAATTCTGTGGCGGTGGGTGTGCCTGCGAGAGTTATTGAGAGCGTGGAGGAGTATCGAAGAAAGAGTGAAGGGTCTTTTTTTGCATACCAAGATGATGGCCTGGTCGGAGAAACGCGCTGCCGTTGAACGAGAGATTCGCGAGTCTGGTGAAAAATGATTACATCTAAACAAGAACTCAATGAGTTTCTCGAGTGCGATAGGCTTGCTTTACATCAGACGAGGTCTCGCCCAAGATTCTTCGGTGACGATGTGTGGAAATATCAGATTCGTTTGCGAAAGACTGAATGGTATTGGTACTCGGGGAAGTGTCTGAGAAATCCTTTTAACGCTGTGAAATTTCTGATCAGTAGGCACCTTCTTGCTAAGCGCGCTATAAGGCTTGGATTCTCTATTCCAATTAATGTTTTCGATAAAGGACTATCGATTGCTCATTACGGAACAATTGTCGTTAACGCTCATTCAAAGGTTGGTCGAAACTGTCGTATACAGGAGTGTGTGAATCTTGGGGCGACCGGGGGCAACAGTCTTTCGCCAATGGTTGGCAATAACGTGTTCATTGGAACTGGAGCAAAGCTAATTGGCGGTATTACCGTTGCCGACGGTGTTTCAATTGCTGCGAATGCTGTCGTAGTGAAGGATATTTTGGAGCCAAATACAACTTGGGGTGGAGTTCCCGCAAAGAAACTCTCTAATAACGGATCGAGGGAGTTTATCGATTCGCGTGTTTACAGTACTGTCAGTTAGGACTTCTATATGAATATTGAAAAGCTACGCCAGCATCCCTTTGTTGTGTTCGGCCAAGAACACTATAACCCTTTGGGGATTGTGAGAACGCTCGGTGAAAATGGCATCCATCCGACTGCCTTTGTATATGGAGGCGGGTTGAGGCTGACTTCAAAAAGTAAGTATTTGAAGAAGGTCTATGAGTTCGAGTCGCTCGATGAAGCCTACTATAAGCTACTTAAGTTTATAGAAAGTTGTGAGGGTCCCAGGCCGTTTATCTTGACTTCTGACGATACGACTGAGAGCTACCTTGATCAGCGCTATGACGAGCTTGTTGATAAGGCTTATTTTTTTAACGCTGGAAAAGCGGGCCGTGTAACAGCATTTATGGATAAGAAAGCGATTCTCGCTGCAGCTCAGAAGCACGGTCTTAATGTTTTGGATGCGGTTGTTACCGAACGCGGCGTTGTGCCAGAGGGTCTAGATTACCCTGTGATTACCAAAGCGATAACTCCGACTATGGGCGCTTGGAAAAACGATATGCACATTTGTAATAACGAAGATGAGCTTCGCGCGGCTTTCGATTCCATTCGAAGCGATGAAGTGCTTGTTCAGAAATATATCGTTAAAAAGAATGAGCTATGCATGGAAGGCATTTCCTCTCCCGAGGGGTGCGACATGTTGATTACCATTGCGTCTACATACAATTATTATCTTCCGATGAGCTATAGCCCTTATATGACGGTGGGCAATCTCAAAAATCCTGAGCTTGAGGCGAAGCTGAGCGAGCTCATGGCCGACATTGGTTTCACTGGAGTTTTTGAAATAGAGTTTTTGGAGGACCAAGAGGGCAACCTTTGGTTTGGCGAGATCAACTTTAGGAACTCCACCTGGAGTTATGCTTCCACATGTGCTGGCATGCCGCTTGCACTGATATGGGCTGATTCTCAACTCACGGGCATAGTTGATCGGTCACTTCTGCGTAAAGTGCCTGATGGTTTTACTGCAATGGTGGAGATTACTGACTACCGCGAGCGCGTAAAGAAAGGCAAAGTTTCCTTGGGGGCATGGCTTTCTGATTTTAAGAATGCAGATTGCAGGTATTATCTAGGCCGTCATGGCGATATTGCACCTGTGGTTTCTTTGCTCGGGACGAGTGTTCGTCGCAAGCTGCATTTGGATCGCTAAGCTGGTGTGCGATTTGAGTAATTTCAAAAAAGTACTTGCAGTTTGTGGCGCTTGTATAGGGTTGTACATCGGTTCGGGTTTCGCTAGCATGCAGGAAGTCTTGCAATACGAGGCCTCCTACGGCAGTATGTTTTGGGTTGTTATTGCTGTTACTGCTATTGTTTATCTTTATACCAATTTGTCCTTTTCTATTAATGGTGCAAAGAAAGAGATTAAGCGCGGCGGCGATATTTATGGTGTATATTGCGGCAAAATCATCGGTGGTTTCTATGACTGGTTTGCGGCGCTGTTTTGCTACATGAGCTTTGTAGTAATGCTCGGCGGTGCGAATTCGACCGCTATGCAACAGTGGGGTTTGCCCAATGGGGTCGGTGCTGTGATTCTTGCTTTTGCGGCCGTTGTAACGGTGGTTTACGGACTAGAGAATATCGTTAAAGTTTTAAGCTTTCTCGGTCCGCTAATTATTGTTTTTTTACTTGCCATAGTTGGGTACTCGTCGATCTTTGGCTCAATGGGATTCGTCGACGGCTCATCTGCCATCGACTCTAATGTATTTGATGTCGTTCAGATTGGCGGCGGTAATCCTCTGGCGTCAGGCGCATCATATGCTGGCTTTGTAATTCTGTGGTTTGCTGCTTTTCTTGGCGAGCTTGGCGCAAGGGAACAATTAAAAGATGTCAAGCGCGGAATGTTGCTTTCGAGTTTGTTTATATTTGGCACGGCGGCACTGTGCTGCGTTGCTTTGATTTCAAATATCGATTTAGTGTGGGATGCGCCAATCCCAACACTTGTGCTCGCTAACAGAATGAGCCCTTTTCTTGGACTTATATTTGCTGTTGTCATATTTGTCGGTATCTATACGAGTGCTGTGCCGTTGCTATGGACCGGAGTTAAGCGTATGGCCGTTGAGGGGACTTCACGTTATAAGTGTGTCGTCATTCTCGGAGGAGTTATTGGATGCATTATCGCTTGTCTGGTTCCTTACGCTCCGCTTCTGAATGTTCTTTACGGGCTTAATGGGTACCTTGGCTTTGCTCTCATGGCATTTATGGTTATCCATGATGTTAGGTCTTTGGTTCAAAAGTGATGTATTGATCTAACTTACCAATATTGAAATAAGGGGTGTCAGCTTAAGTTGACACCCCTTATTAATATGTTATGACCTTCGTTCGTTTTATATGTTCCAATAGATGGATGGCAGATTGCATTGAATGCCATATTGTTAGGGTGGCGCCCAGTATCCGTTTTACGATAAACAATAAAGCACCGGGGTTCATATCATCTTGCTATATCTAAGTACAATAACGGCAATTTAGCACTTGGGCAACGGGATTAGCTTGGGTTTCGGTGCCCATTTATGGCAACCGCCTGCTTCGCGTCGCAGTCAAATATTGGCATTGGCTGCGGCGCACTTCTCTGTCCATTCATCTGCTTTGCCGTTTCGCACAAAGTAATTGTTGGACAGATCAGTTGAACGGTAGGCGTAGTCGTCCTTTTGATAGTTGGCCGTGTGGTCGGAGTGGGCGATAGCCATGAGTTCGTCGGTCAGGCCAAAGTACAGATGGCGCTGGTCCAGGTCCCCGTACCAGTTGTCGCTGGTGTCGTCCCAGGTTAGATCCGTCTGACACCATTAGCCGTCAATATTTACGGCGTTCCAGGTGTGGCCGTTGCCGGTGATGCGGCCGTTGGCGATGCCCGCGGCGTCAAGGAGCTTGGAGTAGATGCGCTGGTAGCTCTCGCAGGTGCCCTGGTGGCGCGTGAGGCCGCTTTCGGCCGAGCACCAGTTGAGGCCGTGGTCGTACTCCAGTTGGTCGAGCGTCCAGTCGTGGAGCCACAGCGCCATGTCGTATTCCGAGCCGTTTGTCTCTTGCCTGCACAGGTCCACGGCGCTGTTGACGATCTGCGCGACGCTTGGGCGGGCGATGTCGTTTACGGTCACCTCCGCCGTGGTGCGCAGGTAGTAGATCCCCTTGTCGTTTTGGGGGCCGTTTCTGTCGTTGTCCATAAAGTTGAAGTAGATGCGGTACGTGCCCGATGCCGTGAAGTCAAAGGTAAAGTCGTGGCCCGCGGTGCCCAGGCTGTGGTAGCTGGACCATGCCTGGCGCGACGGGTCGCAGACGCTTTCCTGGCCGCCGCCGTCCCAGTAGGTGGGCACGTCCATGCGCGCCTTGGCCTGGGACGAGCCGTTGGCCTGGGTTACGTGGAAGGTCGTCGCGGTGCCCGCGGGGGCGTCGTTCCACCAGACGGTGAAGGTGACGCCGTTTTGGGTTGCGGTAGTGGAGTGTGCGTAGCCGGTTTGTGACGTGGCGGAGATCGCGGCGGGCGTGGGGTTGGTCTGGGCGAGGAGGGATGGGGCGGGGGCTGTGGTGGCCGTGCCGGTTGCGGCGGCGGTGTCGGGCGTGGCGGTGTCTGTGGCGTTGGCGTCCGCGGGGTCGGTCTGACTGGTGCCGGTGGATGTTGCGGTGCTGTCCTCTGCGGTATCTGCTGCCGCGATTGTGTTGGTGTTGTCTTCGGCCTTGCTTGTGTCGCTGTTCGTGGCGGCGTCGGCTTGCGTCTGCTGCTCGGCGGTTTCTTGAGGCTGAATCGCCTCCGCAATGGCCGCCATAGGCATCGTCGCGCCGACCATGGACGTGCACGCGATCGCGCAGAGCAGGTAGTAAAGGGGTCGTTTCATAGCGGAGCCTCTCGGTGAGCAGCCAATAGGGTCCGAAGGCAGCTCCAGGCCGGCACTCCGCACATATTTAGTTGGGGTTTTATTTTACGGGAACCCCAGTCAACATCAGCGATCTTTCTGGGGAATGTTGGGGAGGGGTTGGAGCGCCATAGAGGACGGAGCCGTGTAGGGAAATGTCGTCTCCAGAATCGATATCCCAATTTAGCAGCCGCTCAAAGCGGTCGTACCGCACGATGCCGATCCAGCCGTCGGAACACCTGAACTCCTCGACCATTCGCTTGGTAATCACGACAGCGTTGTCAACGATGTCGCTCTCCCGCACCGTGAACATGCAGTAGATCGGTAAGGGCCAATGGGCGTAGACGCCCACGCCGTACGCCAGAGACGCTTCTAGCGGATCGCCCTGCTCTCCAGGCAAACCGTGGTAGTGGTCGGCGGCGTTCATATAGAGGCGCCCATCAGGTCGTCGATGTACTCCTCTTGGGGAGCGAACTTCAGTAGGTAGATGATGTCGTCTATTGGCATGGCGAGTCCTCTCGTTGCTTGACGTGCGCCAGGCCGCGTCGTATGCTCCGGGGTATTGGCTGTCAAGATAAGGGCGGCTTCTCAAACCTGCGTGCCGGATTGGGTGATGTCGTGATAGTTGCCGTAGTGCCCAATCCGAAGTGGATCGTCTTGACGTTGAAGAACCTGGAATGCGGCTGATTCGACTATCCTCTCGCTTGTGGGCGAGGATGCGTGCGACCACCCTGTCATAAGCGAGTCGATATTTCGTGAACGCGGTTCGTAAAGTAAAATAACTCAGAAGTGGTCTAGTGGTCGATGACGTTTGGGGCATTATGAAACCCACGTTTCAAGACATGCGTTCTGCTTTACAAGCGCAGCGCATGAAAGTTAGTTTTGATACTTACGATCTTACATGCGATGAGCTAACAAGAAGGATTTTGAAAAAGAGAATCGATATTGCTCCTGAGTACCAGAGGCAGTTTCGGTGGGACGATGAGAGACAGTCTGGCCTTATAGAGTCGGTTCTGCTGGGAATTCCGGTTCCAAATTTATTTATGGCAACTTCTTCTACTCCAGATGAGGCTGTTGTTTGGGAAGTTGTGGACGGACTTCAGCGTAGCCTCTCGATTGTCAATTTTATTCTTGAAGGGGAACAGCGCGAGGAGTTGGGCTTGAAGGCTCCTCTATGTCTTAAGGGATTAAGCAAGCTGCCCGAGCTTAATGGATGCTGCTTTTCGGATTTGCCAGAAGACATGCGCTCGATTTTTCTCGATCGCCCAATAAAGGTAACGGTTCTGAATGACAAAAGCGATCGTCAGGTCCGTTTCGACCTCTTTGAGCGCCTGAATACGGGAGGCATATCATTGACATCTCAAGAGGTGCGATCCTGTATCTATCGCGGAGTTTTTCTCGATTTAATTAATGAACTGTCATCCAATGCTGATTTTCGAACTGTTGTTGTTGTCCCCAAAAACCGCCAGTCGGATGGTAGTCTTCAGGAATATGTCCTCAGGTTTTTTGCTTATTTAAACGGTGTAGAGGGTTTTAAACACTCGGTTAAAGAGTTCCTTAACTCCTTTATCGAGAAGGGCAATCAATACGATGAGGAGCTGCTTGATGAATATAGAGATGAATTCAATCGGGTTATGAATTATCTTGCTCGGTGTTTTCCGAATGGGTTGAAGCGGGGCGGAAAGGGATCAACTCCTGCTAACGTGTTTGAGGGAGTCTCTGTTGGGGCTGCGCAGGCTCTCAGAGTATGTCCCCAGCTTGAGGTGTGCAGTAAAAACAACTGGATCGATTCTAAGGCTTTTCGTGGGTATACGACGTCTGCAACTAATTCGCTTCCTAAGGTAAAGGGGCGGATTGCTTATGCAAAAGAGGCTTTTTTGAATCATGGATACATTGAGCCTTAAACCTCAGATCGATCTATTTGAACAGTCCATGTCGGAACTTGAGCTGCTTTTGAGGTCCGCTAATATTTTCGAACAGATCGGCGATAGAGAATCGAATCCCTCTCCTGATGATATTCTGGTAAAGACGGCTAAAGGTATTTCCTTTGTATTTCTTTTTTCGGCCTATGAGCAGCTACTCAAAGGGACTGTTCGAGCTGTTCTTGAGACGGCCAATTCTTATAGGGGAAAATTGAAAAACATGCAGGATGGGTTTATAGCAGCAGCCTTAAATTCATCCTTTCGGTCATATGCTGATGCGTCTAATGTAAAAACCAAAATTGGTAACGCCAGGGACGTTCGGTCTTTACTTGACTCTTGTGTTCGCGATTTGAAGTTCACTGATTGTTTTCCAGATGACGGGAGCTATATGAAGTCGACCCAGGTTAGGACTATCTGTTATTTATTTGATTTGGGGGACCCCGCGCCAATTTTGGGAAGAGCTTGGAGTCATATCGATGACTTCCAATACAAAAGAAATGAAATCGCCCATGGCTCAGTCTTGCCTTCGAAAATTGGCGAAAACTATTCTGCTTTAGAGATTGAGTCGTTTTACTCGGAATGGAGATGCAGCTGGGTCGCCTTTGCCGAGCATATTGAAAAGGAGAGTTTAAATCCGAGATTCTGGACCAGGCGATAGCCGGTGTCGTATGGGTAAGCGGATTTGGCGGAGCCTGCGATGGGTGTTTCGGGCTTAGATATAGTAAACGGGGTATTCATAAACAATGCTAGATATCCACCTTGACTCCAGAGATTTGTTTAGCTGGCGGCTTATCATCGACGAGGGCCTATTCATTGGTCGTATGGTGAGACATGCAGAACAATTTCCCAATGAGGCAATCGCTCTTGATATCACGGCGCTTCCGTTCGTAGCGGTTGCTGTGCACGATGCGATTCCTTTCATTAATAAGAAGCTCGGTTTTCATATTCCCGTAGAAGATCTACGCGTAACTCGTATTCGGCATATGACAAAGTCTCTCAGCTCGAACAAAATGAGCTTCTATGATTATCTTTCGGAAACCCGAGCCGTAATAGATCAACTCAATAAGCAATTCTCTGGTGGTCCCTTTCCAAAGCTTCTCAATAGGTTTCGAAACAATATCGGAATCACCTATTACGGTGAACTTCCCTGTTATGCAACCTTTTCTTCCATTCATCTCTTTACCAAGGACTCATCGGAGCTTCTCGGTTCAAGCGCCACTAGCTTTCCGTATGAAATCGGATACCATTCGGCGTTTTCTGGTAGCTTTTTATATCGTTTTTCTCAATCGTATTATGCAGATCGGTCTGTTTTTGATGTTTCAGCCTTTGAAACTCGTTCGAATGATCGCCGATTCGAAGATTTGGTCAAAAAGGTAAAAATCATTGGATGCAAGGACGACGTGATTTTCTTTTTTCTTTCTGAGCTCCTTATGCTGCTTGTATCAGTTGATGTTTTGTTTGAAGCAGGATTCTTTACTGACGCGGTTTTTATTAAGTATTCCTGTTTGAGTTTGGACCATGTCGCAAGGGCTCTTCAGATATTTACTACCTTTGCAAGGACCCATGCGGAGCTTGATCTTTGTACGAACAGGTTTCTGTCTGAAGTCGAGAGGCTTATTTCGAGAGAAGATAAGAGATGGATTAAGCGCGCTCATCCTTTGCGAAACGCATTCATGCACTACGACTTTTCGGAGAAGCTTGTGTCTGATCCTTCCGGTTGCTCCTCCTCGTGGTCAATACTCGATATAGCCTGTAATAACCAGATGGGATTGGATTTGCAAGGGTTTAAAACCGAACTTATGGCTGTTCGCTCCAAGCTGGAACGCTCGCTTTGTGAGTTAATCGCCTTTCCAAGATTTGATCCGTTAAAGGTGCCTTGGGGTATGTAAGGCGCGGATGCCATTGCTAACAGCGTTGTCTGTATCGATGGTTTTCCCGTCGACGCCGTGTGCGCCGTCTCGCAATAAACAGCGGTGTTCAAGCGGACAAATATTCTTTTTAGTGTTGTTGCTATCTCGCCTTGAGCAATTCTACTCGTGTGATGGCGTTAAAGAAGGGCTTGAAATATGTACGATCTCGATAACCGTATCGATTTAATGCGATTGCATTCTGACTATCGAAAGCTGTGCGGTTCTGATGGAAGGGGTCGAGCCGCACTCATAGAGCTTTTCAATAGGGAAAAAATTACGGGGTGGCACGCGACTAGGGTGCTCTCGGAAGAAGAAATAAGGCACGGGGGACTCAAAGCATATTCAAAAACTGAGACGATTGATCGGTTTCGCAGTTTATACGATATCGTTGGGCTAGATTCAAACAGGATTGATGCGGTTCTTCGGATAGCGAAGCATTATTTAGACGAACATCCTCGTCGGAGCAACCATGTATGTTTCTATCTGCTTGAGTCTATGAGCAACCGTTATTCGAAATATTCAGCGACTTTGGGTGGGGAAACGTTTAGGTGGTCGGTGGAGGGCGGTTTAGGGCCTGGTGCGGGTGAGAGGCTGACGGAAATGGGAATTCCGATCAGGGTGAAATTTGCCTTTAATTTTAATCGTATCCAGCCTTATGCTCAGGATCCAATTATGTCAAAGTTTGTAAAGGCGCTTGACGGTTTTTCCGATGCTGATCAGCTCTCGCTTGAGGTTGATGGGGCTATTGAAGGTTCGATTGCTCCGCAGGACATCTTAGTGATCGAGCCGCAGTCGGAACAGGTTCATGAAGGATTTCTGCTCTCCTAATTTGAATTGACCCCTTGGAGTCCAGGGGATAAAGTAAATATAGCGGTATTGACGTAGTCAACCTACGGGCCTACGTCCTGCGGAGAGACGGCTGTTCTTATGGATGGCCGTCTCTCTTCATTTAAGGAGTTGGTATGTCTGATAAGCCCTTTTTGACTATCGATGAGCAAGTTCGACTTCTTGAATCTCGCGGTTTGGATGTCGATGAGGATACTGGTCCCACTCTGATGCGTGAGGGCTACTACTCAATTGTCAATGGCTATAAGGATCCATTTCTCGATACTGGCAAGAGTAGAGAGTCTGGCGAAGATCGGTATCTTGAGGGCATATCGTTTTCGGATTTATATACTCTGTTCACTTTTGATAGAGAGCTAAGGTCTCTTACGTTTCGATATTTGATTTTGGCTGAGGCTAAAATCAAGACTGCGGTCGCCTATGCTTTTTCGAATGCCCACCGAGCTCCCGAAGCGTATCTTCTCCAGTCAAATTATTGCGATGAAAATGAATTTGCTAGCGCCGGGAAAAATGGGGCCAATTTCGCGCAAGAGATTGCTGGCCTTACGTCGGTTTTGGGTCGTAGGGTATCTAATAGCAAATCAGATTTCATCGCTCATTACCGAAATTCATATGGTGCGGTGCCCATTTGGGTGCTGGTGAACGACCTGACTTTTGGGAACATCGAACATTTCTATAACTTAATGAAGCCCAAGGATAAGTCTGCGGTTTGCAAAATGATTGTGGACTCGACGGGTAGGACCGGATCACACAAGCTCGGGTTTTTCAGTGTGGATGACGCGAGGGTTTCGATTGAGGTCCTCGTTAAATTCCGCAATGTTTGCGCCCATGATGAGAGGCTTTATTGCGCCAAGGTCGGTGGGCGCAAAAACGTCAACTACATTCGAATGGTTTGGATGCTTGAGCGCTATCTGACCGAGAATGAGTTCAAACGGTTCATTAAGGAACTCACTGAGCTTCTTATGAGATATGTTGAGACGTATGCGATTAAGCACGTGTTAAACCAGATCGGTTTTGTCGAACTGCTGCAAAAGACGTCAGGCGGAAGCTTATTTGAATAGCTGGTTCGCTGCTGATGTTTGGTGCTGGTCCAGGTCTCCGTACCAGTTGAGGCTGTGGTCGTACTCCAGCTGCTCGAGCGTCCAGTCGTGGAGCCACAGCGCCATGTCGTATTCCGAGCCGTTTGTCTCTTGCCTGCACAGGTCCACGGCGCTGTTGACGATCTGCGCGACGCTTGGGCGGGCGATGTCGTTTACGGTCACCTCCGCCGTGGTGCGCAGGTAGTAGATCCCCTTGTCGTTTTGGGGGCCGTTTCTGTCGTTGTCCATAAAGTTGAAGTAGATGCGGTACGTGCCCGATGCCGTGAAGTCAAAGGTAAAGTCGTGGCCCGCGGTGCCCAGGCTGTGGTAGCTGGACCATGCCTGGCGCGACGGGTCGCAGACGCTTTCCTGGCCGCCGCCGTCCCAGTAGGTGGGCACGTCCATGCGCGCCTTGGCCTGGGACGAGCCGTTGGCCTGGGTTACGTGGAAGGTCGTCGCGGTGCCCGCGGGGGCGTCGTTCCACCAGACGGTGAAGGTGACGCCGTTTTGGGTTGCGGTAGTGGAGTGTGCGTAGCCGGTTTGTGACGTGGCGGAGATCGCGGCGGGCGTGGGGTTGGTCTGGGCGAGGAGGGATGGGGCGGGGGCTGTGGTGGCCGTGCCGGTTGCGGCGGCGGTGTCGGGCGTGGCGGTGTCTGTGGCGTTGGCGTCCGCGGGGTCGGTCTGACTGGTGCCGGTGGATGTTGCGGTGCTGTCCTCTGCGGTATCTGCTGCCGCGATTGTGTTGGTGTTGTCTTCGGCCTTGCTTGTGTCGCTGTTCGTGGCGGCGTCGGCTTGCGTCTGCTGCTCGGCGGTTTCTTGAGGCTGAATCGCCTCCGCAATGGCCGCCATAGGCATCGTCGCGCCGACCATGGACGTGCACGCGATCGCGCAGAGCAGGTAGTAAAGGGGTCGTTTCATAGCGGAGCCTCTCGGTGAGCAGCCAATAGGGTCCGAAGGCAGCTCCAGGCCGGCACTCCGCACATATTTAGTTGGGGTTTTATTTTACGGGAACCCCAGTCAACATCAGCGATCTTTCTGGGTAATGTTGTGGGAGAGGGAGTGGCTGACTGTTGGGGCGTTGGCCGTTAGCGGCGTCCCGCCCGCGCATAGTTGACTATGCTCGATGTGGCAACTCCAGCATGAGGCCGCCTTGCGACTCTTCGAGACTCGGCACCGAGACCTTCCAGGAAAAGTCCGCGAGGCTGCTGCATAGGTCAAGCTCTGCGTGGCAATGCTCTTCATGTGCCCTCCTTTGGTTCTTGTCGCCGCTTTTTAATCGACGATCGACTGGCTGCGATTCGATGATTAAGTGTAGGTCGAACGCGTCTCAGTTTTTAAGGAGCTTTCGCATCGCTTGCCGCCCAGGTGTAACGGTGCTTCCGTTAAAGACCTCTGGGTCAAGCATGATGGATGTAGTAAAATCACGCCCTTCTGACACAGGCGTCAATTATGAGCGTGCGGGCGAGACGAGTATGCTTACTCCGGTGAACCACTTCTACGGCGGAACCGCATCTCTTTAATTATGTATGTGCCGAGCGGCTTTTGCCGTGTGCAGTCTCGTTTTTTGACGTATATATCCTTTTGTTCGAACGATGAAGAACACCGCGAAATGGCGTAGGATATCGGAGTCGATGTGGGGTCGCTGCCCTTTTGTTTCTGGCGGTGTTTCTGCCGATGCCGCGTAGCCGTTTTATATGAATTACCTTAATAAGAGCACTTATGTTCGCATGGGTGTTCGGCGGTAAAATTGATTCAATGGATTAGTGCCGCTGCTATTCATGTGGCATGACCTAGGCTGTCGTTTTGTCGGTGAGCAGATTGTGAGGTTGTTGAGCTTATGGACCGAGTTAAGAAGAATATCGTTGGCGTTGAATCTGCAAAGAGAGAATTGATCTCCAAAAGGTACAAACGGATTACCAAGGCTGTGAACTCGGAGTTTTGGAGTTCCAACAGCGAGACGGCACATTCACTGTATGTTGGTTCTTATGGGCGTGGTACCGCAACAACAGATAGCGATCTTGACGTATTGCTGTCCCTTCCTAGGAGCGAGTACGAGCGTTATGACATGTATAGGGGGAATGGACAATCAAGATTACTTCAGGCTGTTAAATCCGCAGTTTCCGAAACCTACTCTACGACTGATGTTAAGGGTGATGGTCAGGTTGTCGTTGTCAGTTTCTCGGATGGAATGAAGTTTGAACTTCTCCCGGCATTTGAGCGTGTGGACAGCTGGGGATCATTTGTGAGTTACGACTACCCCGATACTCATATGGGCGGTCGATGGCTTGCGACTGATCCCAAGGCGGAGCAGGAGGCGATGAAAGAGAAAAACGCAAGCTCGAGGGGACTCCTGTTCGACACTTGCAAGCATATTCGAAATGTCCACGCCGCGAGCTTCTCAAGCTATAGGCTGTCCGGCATCGTTATCGATAGCTTCGTGTTCTCCGCGATTGCTGGTTGGCGTTGGGCGAATGGGGAGAGCTCTGCACCAGCGGGGGCATATGAGATGCAACTTTTGGATGAGTTTAATCGCCTTTCCCTGCAAGGCGCGGTGCCGTTCGCGCTTTTTAGCCCAGGTAGCCAGCAGGCTATCGATACAGCCAAAAGTTATGAGTGCCTCGGAAAGGTGCTTCGCCAAATGGCGCGCTAGGAGGTTGTTTTGGATAGATTGGATTATAGGGAGCGGCTGCGCGGACAGATTGAGGAATCTTACGGCAAGCTGTCGTATACATATCAGACGCAGCAGGAAGCGGCAACTCTAAAGCGTAAGACGGTCAATCGTATTTCCATCAGCCAGATAATTCTAACTGCGGTTTCAACTTGTGGAGTAATTAGCGTATTTATAGGTCAAACCGGGACCGGAGTTGGGGCTGTTGTCGCTTCCATTACCTCGGCCTTATCGCTTGGGTTAAATCTGTATACCCGTGGCTCTAAGCTGCCCGAGGAAGCTGAGGAACACGTGCGTTGCGCTAATCGACTCTGGGTTGTTCTTCAGGACTATGAGTCGTTGCTTACGGATTTTGACGACCTTGAAGTTGGAGAGATCCGCAGATGCCGCGACTTGCTCATTGAGAAGCAAGCCGAAATATACAATGAAGCGCCAAGGACGAGCGACAAGGCGTACGAGAAGGCTCGCGACAGGCTTAAGAACGGGCACCAGTCATTTGAGCCGGGGGAGATTGACAAATTGCTGCCGTCGCGCTTGCGTAGCCATGCCTGTGAGGAATAGTGTGTTTCCTGCTGGGTTGTTAGGGCTGGGGTGTTTCCCAGCCCGTTTGATAGACGATCTTGTTGGTGCGTTAGTGTGAGATGACTTTACTGGCTTACCGACGGTGGGGTGCAAGGAGTTTGATATGGATCTCGATAAGGTTAATGAAATTGCCACTATACCGGTGCTTGAAAAGGCATATGACGACCTTGTTCATCCCTCTGCGGAGTCGATAGGAAAAACGGTTAGCCTGGTTCCACGGACTGTTGCCATTTGGCTTTCCTCGTGGAATCGCTGGGTTGTTAATAGAGAGGAAAGCATCAAGCTGGCTATCGATGCTATAGAGTCTCGTGTTGATAAGATTCCCGAGGAGCATCTTACCGAACCTCCGGCGCATATCGCAGTTCCAGCAATTCAACAACTCGCATATTGCTATGACAGCGAGGAATTACGAGGGATGTATGCGAATCTGTTACTTTCCTCGATGGATGATCGGACGGCAGAGTACGTCCACCCCAGTTTTGTTCAGCTACTTAAGGAGATTAGTCCCGACGAGGCTAAGTTACTGAGTACGTTGACTGGCTCTGATGATGCTGAACACGCGTCTATTCCGCTCGTTGACTTAAGAATTGTCAGCGCAGACGAGCTAGTTCCAATTAAATGGACGCTAATCGTAGAAGGCTATAACGAGTGCTGTAAGGGTGTTTGCGAGTACCCTGATCAATCGCTGGTGTATCTGGGAAACCTGGATCGACTTGGCATCCTCAAGCGTTGTGATTACTATGCTGATGATGTTAAAGCTACGCTTGAAAGGTTCGAATCAAGCGAGGCTATCCAAAATGCGAAGGCGAAGGTTGAGCTTGAAGATGACAAGAAATTCGTTTTCCATCGCTGGAGCTACCAGGTAACCGATTTTGGGGCCAACTTTATTAAAACGTGTGTTTCGTGAAATGAGTTTGGTTGGAATGTGTTCGGGCAAGAGGAAGCCTTCGGTATTCGATTTAATTAAGGCGTTTATTGCTTGCGTTGTGGTGCTCTCTGTATTTTTGCTAATAGTCATTCAGATTGCGTTTTCAATTGATACACCAGTTCCATGGCTGCATCCCGTATGGGACGCTAACGGCCTGCTTGGGTATCTTGGCGCGTTAGTGGGCTCAATTTCGGCGGTCGCGGTGCTGTATTTCTCGCTGCTAGCTGGTAGAGAAGACCGGAATCATTCTGATGTGATGAACGTTCTCCCTTGTATTGCCTTAACCCGTTTGTCGGAAAAGCAACTATGTATGTCGAAGAACGGTTTCGCTCACGGTGTGTTTACCGAGGCTGATCCCAGGGACGATGAATACAAATCGGGTGCTTTGGACTGCGTTGATCGTCTGCTGATTGATGGCGGAGCCCCAGCTATTCCTTGCGACGAGAGTCCTGTGGACGAGCATGCCGCTAATCGTTATGCAATATCCAGTATGGGAGCTGGGCCTGCGGTTAATGTGAGGGTTGGAATTGCGAATAGAAATGAGTGGGCCCATTTTGGAACTCCGCGGGTCGCCTGGTGCCAGACTCGACAGCTTCCAGTGGGAGGGGAGAGTGAGCTGGTTATCTATTTTGGTGGTGAAGCAAAGCCGGTGATGGAGGCCGGCTATCGCATCCTCGTCACGTACTCGGACATACTTGGCAACCGCTACCTGCAGTATTTTCCAATGACTTTTGATGGGCAGGATGATGTTCTCAAATGCACGGTGAATAATTCCATTAATCGGATTGGCATTCCTTAGTTTCAGAGTATTCGGGTTGTTGCGCTAAAGGGTATTTGACGTAACAGCCAAATCTTAGTGATTCGCTCAGTTAAACGCCTTAATATAAAATCTTGAGTTAATCATCGCGAACGGAGATCTGATGACCGACGCCAATAGAAAGCCGTGGCTTACGGCGTCAGAGCAGATTGATCATCTCAAATCTAGGGGTGTCCATTTCTCGCTGATGAGTGAAGAAGATGCTAGAGCTTATCTGGAAAAGAACAGCAACTATTTTCGCCTGCGTGCCTATCGGCTTGGGTTTCCTAAAGTTGAGGAAGGAGCACGCAAGGGGAGTATGCAAATCTAGATTTTAAGATGCTGGTCGACTTGTCGATTGTCGACATGCTCCTTCGTTATGAAATGTTGCCGCTTACGCTTGATGCAAGATTTTCTAAAAGAACTGCAAGCTTCGTTTGACGAAGGTTTTGCGAGGCAATTTTCTATAAAGAAGGGCGTTCTGTCAAATTGCTGCAACTGTTCGTCCAGATTGGATGAGGGTCGATAGATGTACGACTTGGATAGTCGAAAAGACATAATGCGCCTATTTTCAGATTATCACCAACGCTTGACTGGGTCTTACGGGTCGGAAAGGGCCATTCTCGCTGAACTGCTAGAAGAAGAAACGATAACTGGATGGCATGCTACCAGAGTGCTCTCTGCGGATGATATTGCGGAAATGGGTTTGAAGGCTTTCTCTAGGGAAGAGGCATTTGACCAATTTCGCTATCTTTCCGGGGTTGTTGGGTTGAACTTGGGCCAAACTGAGACTGTTCTTCAGAAGGCAAATCATTATTTTGCTGAACATCCACGCAGGACTGGCTGTGTCTGCTTCTACCTGCTTAAATCCATGGCCGGGCAATATTCAAAATATTCAGCAACGTTGGGTGGGGAAACATTTGCGTGGTCTTTAGAGGATGTTGCGGGAGCCGAAGCAGTTGAGGCATTGAAAAGCCTGGGGGTTTCAATCAGGGTCAAATTTGCCTTCTCTTTTGATCGCATTCAGCCTTATGCCCATGATTCAATATTGTCGAGCTTCATTGATGTACTCAGCAGTAATATGTCGACGGATTACTGCCTGCCCAAGATTGATGGAGCGATTGTTGGCTCGATTCCCCCTCATGATATTTTGAGAATTGAGACAATATCGTAAAGGGTGGCGCATTGACAAGGCTTTCGTTTCTCTATCTGAGGGATCCGGTCGCGGTTTTCAAAAGAGCCGTTTTGGCTGAGTCATCGATTCGAAACCATGGCTGAGTGGCCTGGCGGCACGTACGCTGTTCTTCGAGCCCATTTTTCTGTTTCAGTTCGCTCATCGATTGTGCTCACTGCATGTCCCCGCAGTTTGTAATAATCGACTAAAGCAGCGGTCGAGGAGTATGAATATGGCTGGATATTCTTTTAAAGTCAATGAGCTGGTCACGGTGGACGGTACGACAGTAAAGCCTAAGAAGATTACTGTATTCATTGGACCAAATAATTCTGGTAAAAGTAAATCACTTAAAGAAATTCGTTCTGAGATTTTGGGTAATCCAGAGGTGGGCTATTCCGGAGGGGAGTTGACCAAGCGCGTTGTCTTTAATGAAATCCACCTCAATTTCCCAGCAAACAGCAATGAAATAATCGATACATATGGTCTCGATGATAAAGTTGTTCGTTGTAATGGGGGATGGCGTCTCCGCGATTACTGCAACACCGGCATAAATTGGACTCCGGGTGGAATAGCATTTTCTCCGAATTATCGTACCCCTTGCTTTTCCCCGACCGATGATTGGCGCAAGAGTTTTTCTCGGTGTTTTGATGACGACAACTATGAAGGGCCAGAACAAGCTCGCCGCGAGGCGCTGCGCTTTTTTGGACCTGCGATGGTTGACTATGTGGGTACCGAGGATCGCCTGTTGATGTCGATTGGCGATCAAGCTTATGGCATAAACGACGATAACTACAACAGCCTTAGCTCGGCATACGACACCGATCCGGACTGCAAGACGATAGCGTCCGAAATTACTCCACTATTTAACAGGGACGTTGTTCTAGATGCGAGCACGAGTCGCCAAAGGATTGTCCCCGTCGTTAGCGATTCATTTGAGGAATATCGTGGTGCAACACATGATATGCCACGTCGTCTGACTATCTTGTCTAAGGCTACGCCGCTGCGCGAAGAGGGCGATGGCTTGCGTAGTTTTGTTTCCGTTCTTTTGAGTTTGATGGGAAGGCGCAAGCCGGTGTTTCTTTTGGATGAGCCTGAAGCTTTTCTTCATCCTCCATATGCGCGCAGGATGGGGGAAATCCTGGGCAAAAACTTTATTGAGAACGAAAGTCTCAACAATGTGTTTATTTCCACGCATAGCTCCTTCTTACTCCAGGGGCTCATCTCGTCTTGTTCTGAGGAGCTTACCATCGTGCGTCTTAACCGAGATGGCGACATGCGCTGCGCAAAAGTGCTCTCCAATAAGGAAATCCTGAGCTTAATTGACCGCTCGGATTTTTCAGCCGAGTATCTGGATGCATTATTTTCGAGTGAGGCCGTCCTTGTCGAAGGCCCTAGAGATGCCGCCGTATATCGTAAACTAATTTCTAAATTTGATACCAATTACAGCGGCCTATTTGTTTCTGTTAACGGTAAGCCGGGTTTTGAGAGCATTAAGAAGTTTTATGATTCGGCTGGAATTAGATGCAAAGTAATTACGGATTTTGATTTATTGGATAATAACGATATTTTTAAGCGCGTATCCAATCTATTTATCACTACCAATGATAAACGGAATGAAATTCGAGAAGTGAGGAATTCCCTTGAGCGATTTTATCGAGAGCTTGAAGGCTGTCCGGGCGGGCAGCGGGACAAAATGCCAGAATGCTGCCCGATGGCGATGGTGCGCTCGGCCAGGCACTCATAGCTGATA
>OKRR01001132.1_pt1 | contig 25638 bp, 28 predicted proteins | sample 1601211 | NCBI WGS metagenome assembly OKRR01 (sample SAMEA3541525, study PRJEB24748) | human gut metagenome | biome: human gut; feature: human-associated habitat; material: faeces | place: China | collected 2012
TGATATGGCCAAAAAGCTCGCGTGAATAGATGCGGTAATGGAACGTCACCTAAGATCGCCGGGTCCAGACAATTCGGAAATCCTACGATATTTAATGCCACCGCAGGTTCTCCTCCCATAGCCCAGACATCACTCAAAGAGTTGGCAGCTGCAATTTGTCCGAACATATAAGGTTCGTCCACGATCGGTGTAAAGAAATCCACCGTCTGGATCATAGCAATATCGTCCGTTACTTTATAAATCGCAGCATCATCAGATGTCTCAATTCCGACGATCAGATTTTTATCCTCAAATTTCGGAAGCTTACCCAGAACCTGGGCAAGGGTCTCAGGACCTATCTTCGCTGCTCATCCTGCCGTCTTACTTAAACTGGTCAATTTTACATCTTTTTTCATACTTTTCCCATTCTCCTTTGATTTTCATCCCATATGCAAATGAAGGCCGAACTCCCTGTTTCTACACATAGGTCCGGCCCTTTCTTTCCATTGTTATAGTCTTTTCCTTCACTCTTCTATGGACGGATGATCTTGCCAGCATTCGCCATCGTCTCCACGATGCTGTACATATTAGTCACTGTTCCCACTGCCAGCTTCTCTTTTAATCCATAGTAATCAAGACATGTTCCGCATGTCATGATCTCTACTCCCTGAGCCTCCAGTGACTTTAAGTCCTCCAGAGAATCAGAGCCTTCTGCTGTTAATGTAGCGCCACCATTATAGAATAACATAGTCTTTGGCAGTTTATCAAGCTGTGTAACCGCAAAAATGAATCCTTTGATCAACACCTTGCCAAGTGCATCATTTCCTTCTCCCATGCGGTCTGATGCAATAACTACTACTGTATTATCTCTGGCATCCGGCTGGCATACTGCTTCCTCAGCTCCTGCTTCCACTGCGCCCTTTGCCTGAATCACCACTTTAAATTCTTTCTCAGCAATCTTCTCAGATGAAACCTCTGCGCCTGTGCTTGCAGCCATCTTCGTTACATTCTGTACGGCAATTTCATTATCCACTAAAACTTCAATCGTCTCCGGTCCCTGAAGTTCCTGCATTGCCTTCTTCGTTTTAATCACCGGAATCGGACAATTGTCTCCTATAGCGTTTACTGTAATCATGATATTTTCCTCCTTCTGTAACCTTCCCCAAACACTTATAGATATATTCTATCACTGTTGTCTGGAAAGGTAAATATATTTTTTATGATTTACCATATGGTATTCACCATCTTTATAATACACCGGGCACATTCTGCCCTCTTTGAAAGCTTCGAGAAATTCCTCCATATTGTGAACCTCTCTCGGGAAATAAGTTGCGCACACGCCAACCTTCTCAGGCACATGGCAGTCACTGGATCCCAGTGTGAAAAGTCCCAATTCTTCCGCATACTCTGCCGCCTTATAGCACGCCTCTACAGAAGTGCTTCCATTTAACACTTCCAGACCGTCCAGACCTTTCACTTCCCTTAAGTGTTCTTCCAGCCCGCGTCTGTTATTGCGAAACGGATGCGCCGCAAAGCACACACCACCCTGTTTCTTCACAAGATCAATAAAATCCTGTGCCGGAATCCGCTCGTTCGGATACTCGTCAATTCCAAACGCTACGATGTCCCCCTGAAGAGAAAAATACTCAATTCCGACAAAAACAGGAAATCCCGTTGCCTTTGTATATTCTGCCGCATAATCTTTCAACCCCATACTGTCATGGTCTGTAATACAGATGGCGTCAAGACCTTTTTCTTTCGCGATCCGAACCATTTCATCTAATTTTAAAAAGCTGTCTTTTGAAAATGTCATTTCGTGCATATGCATATCAATCAACATAATGCTCTCTCCTCTTTCATAAGTTGTTCTTATGTTCCATTTCTATTATATAAAGGGAAAGCACAAGCTTCAAATAGAGTTTTATAATAAATCACTCGTTTTATAGGTGTTATCTATAAACACTTTCCTTTTCCGGCTCTTCATGCTATAATCCTAGAAGAATCATGATAAAAAACAGAGAGGTTAACTACCATGTGGATTGCAGATAATTGGAAAGATTATGAAGTGATAGATTGCAGCAAAGGAGAAAAACTGGAGCGATGGGGAGAATATCTTCTTGTTCGTCCGGACCCGCAGGTCATCTGGGATACTGAGAAGACACTGCGCGGCTGGAAGCGGATGAACGGCCACTACCACCGCAGCAAAAAGGGCGGCGGTGAATGGGAATTTTTCGATCTGCCAAAACAGTGGCAGATTCATTACCGGGATCTTACTTTTAATTTAAAACCATTCAGCTTCAAGCACACCGGATTATTCCCGGAACAGGCTGTAAACTGGGACTGGTTTTCTGAAAAGATCAAATCTGCCGGCCGTCCTGTCAAAGTATTAAATCTCTTCGCATATACAGGAGGTGCCACATTAGCAGCGGCTGCTGCCGGCGCCAATGTTACACACGTAGACGCTTCCAAAGGAATGGTCAACTGGGCAAAAGAAAATGCTGCTTCCTCCAGATTGTCAGACAAGCCGATCCGTTGGCTCGTAGATGACTGCGTAAAATTTGTAGAGCGGGAAATCCGCCGCGGTAATCACTACGACGCTATTATTATGGACCCGCCTTCCTACGGAAGAGGACCAAAGGGAGAAATCTGGAAAATTGAAGATGCCATTCATCCACTGATCAAATTATGTACAAAGATTTTATCCGATGAGCCTTTATTTTTCCTCGTAAACTCCTACACGACCGGACTTGCACCGGCTGTCCTTACCTATATGCTTGCCACAGAGCTGAAGCCATGGAAAGGCCGCGTAGATTCTCAGGAAATCGGACTTCCGGTCACACATTCCGGTCTTGTACTCCCTTGCGGAGCTTCCGGACGGTGGGAAGCACTTTAAGAGGCTGTCTCCTTTTTGTGATTCAGTCACAGAAACTCAAAAATAATTGTTGTATTCTTTTCAAAGAAATAGTAATATTAAACAATAACAAATGAAATATATGGAGGTATTGACTTATGCAGAAATATGTATGTGAACCATGCGGATACGAATATGACCCGGCAGTAGGTGATCCGGACAACGGAATCGCTCCAGGAACTGCTTTTGAAGATATTCCGGAAGATTGGGTATGCCCACTGTGCGGAATGGGAAAAGAAGTATTTGTTCCTGCAGAATAGGATAGGAATCTGAAAGAATCTGAAAAGATAAGGGGGAAGATCTTACGGTCTTCCCCCTTTTATTATCTGCTATATTAAAATTCTATTCCTCTTCCCAACGCATCCTTTAAATAATCGGATACATCTTCTAACTTCTTTACAATCTCCATCTTCTCTTCCAATTCATCCCCGGACATCTCCCGGTTGATCAGGCAATGTTGAATGTGCTTAATATCTTTGATCAATTGTTCTGTCATAATACATTCCTCCTTTAAGCCGCTCATCCGCCTACAAGTATATAGTTATTATAACATACTCCCCTCCTGTAAATATTAAATAAATATTTCAATTTTCTAACATTTTTATGATTTATCTGACGATTACTGCATCTCTCACTCAGCATCTACGATTCTCTTTGAACTGCCACTGTAATCATTGTAATACAGTCGCCACCACTCTGAAGCGACATCTCATTCAAGCCTTCTTCATACGCATAATCACATAAGACTAATCCATGTTCTTTTGCATACGCCATAAGCATTTGGTACACATCCTTCAGCTTATCCCATCCGCCAACGCAAAATGTACGCAGATACTCTCCCTCCGAACGAATCTCGTCATATTCCTCCACATCATTCCGGCCATAGGCAAAAAAAGAATCGTATCTCTGAAACTCTCCCTTCCGGATATTTTCTGACGCAATCCGACTTCCGAAATTATCATGTAAACCAAACAGTTTTTTCAGCCGAAAGGAAAACTCTGTAAGAACTGCAAAATCCTCCTCATTATATGCACCGGTAATGGGTGCTGAAAGAAGAATTCTCCTCTCCGGCAAATGAAGTCTCTCAATCTTCCCATGTTCTGCAATCAGACCGAGATCCAGCTTATCTAATTTCTGCTGCAAAAAATCTTTCGCTTCCATAAGCTGTTCGATTGATTGGTTGATCAGTCTTTTCTTATCTATCAGAATCTTTGTAAAAGAATCTTCCGATGGACTTGCCGTGTACTCACGGATATCATCAATAGAAAGCCCTAATTTTCTCAGCAGCAATATCATTTCCAACTGCATGGACTGCATCAGACTATAATAATGATATCCGTTTTCCCCCGTAATCTCCGGCCGGAACAGACCGATGTCATTATAATAATGAAGCGTACGCTTATTGATTCCATTTAATTTTGCAAATTTTCCTGTAGAAAGTAAATATTTTCGATTTTTCATCTCGCACCTCTTGACCGTACAGTTACTGTACATAATATAATACAACGCAGAACTTAAAAACTCAAGATTGTATATATTTCGTATATATGCCATCTTTATTATTCATTCTTTACAATTCGGGAGGAAAACTATGAATATCACATCCATACTGGACCATCAATGGGGCGATGTAAGATCTATTTATCTGGAAGCATTTCCGAAAGCGGAACGAAAGCCTTTTTTCACGGTTCGACGTTCTGTTAAAAAGGGAAAAGCAAAAATATACACCGCGTCAGAAAACAATACTTTACTCGGTTTTGTCATGGTCATCCCTTACAAGAATTTGGTCATGGTAGATTACCTTGCCGTCTCGGGGAAAGTCCGCAGCAAAGGAACCGGAAGTCTTTTAATGCAGGAAATGTGCCGTCGTTTCAAAGACCGGAAAATCATTCTTCTGATCGAACAGTTGGATGAAACTGCCGCAAACAGCGCACAGCGTATTGCCCGCAGAAACTTCTATCTAAAAAATGGCTTTAGCTCTTCAGACATTTTCATCAAAGGAACCAGCGGAAAGATGGAAATTATGAACCGGGGAAAACAGATTACCCCTCAAGAATATCTGGAGCTTCAAAAATACGCACTCGGAAAATTATTCTTCCGTTTGTCAAAAATAAAGATAGCGGAGTAACCCCGCTATCTTTTAAATACTTTCTACGAATTCAATCTGGTTCCGCATTTCTCACAAAAAGTATCCATTTTTACATTTCCATAATAAATTTTCCCATCCGTCCCTTGGTAATATCCATTTCCAGCTGAATCCGTACAAGTTGGTCTTACTTTCATTTCCTCTTCCTATCTTTATCTAAATAATTTAAGGTTTTAGGTTCAACCCCTTTGTTACACTACTTAGACAGGTGAAGGTTGGAAAAAGTTTTATAAAAAATATATTTTTTTGATTTTCTTATTGGTAATAGCACACTTTATCTGAATTATCATTTCCGGACGGGACTAACTTTGAGCATCAACCTCCAGTGTGCGTTCTACACGACAGATTGCGCCCCATAAGCAAGATAATATTTACTTTAATACTTACTCTCATATAAAAATCCGATAAAAAAAGGCTTATACCATTCTCTAAACTATGATGTAAACCTTATCTTATATCTCTATGTAAGTAAGCGCCCCAAAATATCGTAGTGCTTCTTTTATATATTCCTTTTTCTGTGATGGATAGTGTTCTATATCAAGATTTTCTTTCTTTGATTTCCGATAATTTACACCATTTTATCCTTCACATACTTTTTAATATTAGGATACGAAGCCTTTTCTTTTTGTATATAATTTTTGAGAGATAATTGAACAACCATCTCGACATGAGTACCGTTGTCCAAACTTGTATTTTTACCAGCTTCTAAAAATTTCTTTTATGAAAATTAATTCTTACTGTTTTTCTTTACTGTACTGTGAATATTTTTAATGCTTTCCAAGTATTCTTCTTCAACCGGCGATAAATTCTGCACCTGATATTTACGATATTCTTCTGTTGCTTTTTCAATTGCCTGCGCATGGCTAATCGTTCCAGCTCCTTGCAACACTTTTTCACCTGTTGTTTTTAAAACATTATCAAGGTGCTCCACATAATCTGACATATACATGGGATTATGGCGCATAGCTTGAATCTCTGCGAAATCAAAATATCCCGATACAATATTATTTAGTATCTTTAACTCTTCATCGTTGAGATAATTTTTTGCAATACTGATATCTTTCAATGCTGGAAAATCACCAGAAAAACTTTTTAGTCCCATAAAAGGCTGACTGGCGTCTGCACGCTCGTATATAACTTCTGCTGCTGTATGTCCATGTGCTGCATAGTGCAATTTATTTTGTACCATTTTGAAAAATGCAATAGATTCACTACTCTTGGGATCATAATCAACACTTGTTGCATAAAGGTCAAGCACTTGTCGGTACATCACTTTTTCAGATGAGCGGATATCTCGAATACGGTCTAATAACTCTTTCCAGTAATTACCACCACCCAGATTTTTCAATCGTTCATCATCCATGGTAAAACCTTTTATCATGTACTCTTTTAATCGTTCAGTAGCCCATCGACGGAAATTAGTTGCAATTTTGGATTTTACACGATAGCCCAGAGAAATAATCATGTCAAGATTATAATGGATTATATTATAGTTTTTTCCATCAGCTGCAGTTGTTCGGAATTTCCGAACAACTGAATTTTCTTCCAATTCGCCCTCTTCAAAAATGTGTTTGATATGCTCACTGATATTGGATTTACTGGTTTGGTATAGTTCACATAATTGTGCCTGCGTAAGCCAAACGGTCTCGTCTTCTAATTTAACATCTATTTTCGTCTGTCCGTCTTCCGTTTGATAAATGAGAATTTCATTCTCCACTATATGTAATCTATCTTCTGATTTCTTCATTTTTTCACCGTCCTGTCATTCCAAGCAACCAATTAATATTTTCTCAAAATTTTATTTCATATTACGATTTAACAAATTTACTTTCTCTTTTACGACTTCATGTACTGTCACAATATCTATAGCTTCCATTTGATTCATCCACAATAATTCTTTGATTCCTAAATAATATTACTTAACATACAATCCCTTTTCTAAACATAATACCTTAATTATTTATACCATGCCCCCAAATTTCAACACAGCTCGTACAGCGGCTTCTTTCTCTGGCGAATACTTCGGCTATCTGGAATTTCCCGATTTTGGGGAGGTTATGATTTGCCCCTCAATAATGCCGTATTTCTGCTTTACCTGTGCAATATATGGGTTGCAGACTTTCAATCCTCTTTACTTCAAAACATCATTCTTGATTTCCTCATAGATTTCTTTACTCCCCGCCGCGTCAGATCAAGTTCATTTATCTCTAATGCCACATTGATATTCTTCAACTAATTGGATTTAAATTTGGAAAGCAACACGATGCTTTCTGTATGCACCGTATGCGGAAATTGGTCTACTGCCCTGACTCTCTGAAGCTCATACCCATTCCCTCGCAGGAACTTCACATCTCTTGCCAGCGTTGCAGAGTCACAGCTTACATACACGATCCGTTCCGGTTTCATATCCACCATCGTCTGAAGAAGGGATTCTTCACATCCTTTTCTCGGCGGGTCTACCACGATCACATCTGCATGAGCTGTCTCGCCGCCATGCTCTTTCGCATAATTTTCGTAATACTGAGTCAGCACCTCTTCTGCCTTTCCAACGAAAAATTCCGCATTTTCAATTTCATTTATCTTCGCATTATTTCTGGCATCATCAATTGCCTGCGGCACAATTTCCACACCATATACTTTTCCTGCTTTCTGCGCAAGGAAAAGGGAAATTGTTCCGATTCCACAATACAGATCCCACACAACCTTATCTCTTGGATTTCCACAGGAAACATCATTTAGCCCTGAATATTCCAACGCCAGTTTATATAATTTTTCTGTCTGTACCGGATTTACTTGAAAGAACGAAAGCGGAGAAATCTGATATTTGACATCTCCGATATAGTCTGTAATGTACATCTGTCCCCATAGAGGTTTTATCACATTTCCCATAATCACATTTGTTTTTTCTCTATTGACACTTAATGTAACGCTGGTCATTCCTTCAATCTCAGCCAATCGCTTCGCCAGCACTTCTCCATGGGGCACTCGCTCCCCATTTATCACAAGACATACCATGATTTCTTTTGTTGTAAATCCATAGCGAATCAATACATGACGCACAAGCCCCTGATGTTTCTCTTCATCATACGCGCTAATACGATATTCCTTCATAAATTCCAGAATCAATTTTAAAATCTGTTCATTAATTTCCACGCCCAGCGCACAATTCGTATTAGAAATAATCGAATGAGTTCTGCCCGCATAAAAGCCGGTTACGACATTGCCTTCTTTGTCTGTCCCGATTGGAAACTGCGCCTTGTTACGATAATGATAAGGACCTCCAAGGCCTTCTGTCTCATCCATTCCGACAATCGGCTCCATAATCTGATCAAGAAGCTGCTCTGGAACCTCGCCAATTCGCATAAGATTTCCACGTACCTTCTGATTCTTAAATTCTAATTGCCGGTCATACTTCATCTCCTGAATCTGACAGCCGCCGCACTTTCTTGCCACTTGACAGACCGGGTTTCCCACACGATATTCTGATGGCGTAAGAATATTCATAAGCCTTGCATAGCCATAATTCTTTTTCGCCTTCATAATCTTTGCTTCCACCACATCACCGATAATCGCATCCTTAATAAAAAGCGTATATCCATCAACCTTTCCGATGCCCTCGCCACCGACTCCGACATCCTCGATCCTAACTTTTACAATATCATTTTTCTGCATATATATACTCCATTTCTCAATTTGGGACAGGTCATATTGTAATTTGGGACGTAGCCTTTTGCAAAAAGGCTACGTCCCAAATTACATTTTCGTTTTTCGTAAGTTTGATTCAAACATGCGGTTATATCCTAACCACTCTGTCGTGTGCTTGTCTTTAAAGATTTCTGTCAATGTCTGCATTTTTGCGTCTGTGCTGTCTGCGAAATTCAACGCCAACGCTTCTGCCAATGCCGGTTTTTTCGGAGAACCGTACTCTAATTCGCCGTGATGTGCGATAATGCAGTGTTTTAATTCGCTCACCAAACCTGCCGGACAGCCCGGAACGTTTCTTGCCGCCTCGCTGACCATTTCCACACCGATCACAATGTGCCCGAGAAGCTGTCCGTCGTCTGTGTAATCATTTTCCGGAAATGGTGATAATTCTTTTGTCTTTCCAATGTCATGGCAGATTGCAGCAGCATACAACAGATCTTTATTTAAGATTGGATATGCCCCCGCCATATATTCACAGAACTTCACTACGCTTAACGTATGTTCCAACAATCCTCCTGCGAAGCCATGATGAACGGTCTTTGCTGCGGAATGTCCTTTGAATATTCTGATAAATTCTTCATCATTTACGAAATAATATTCCACGATCTGACGCAGATATGTATTTCCGATCTGATGGATAAACCCTAACAATTCTCCATACATACTGTCTGTACTTTTCTCACTGGTCGGCATATAGTCTGCCGCAATATATTCATCCTCATACGCCTTTCTGATCTGTTTGATATTCAGCTGCAGATTATTGTTGTAGCTGACCACATCTCCGTATACTTCAATAAAATCCATCTCATCATAATCTGCGATGCCACTGGAATTCGGGTCCCACACCTTACCGTCTAATGTTCCTGTTTTATCCTGCAGGATCAGATTGTCATACGGTTTCCCGTTTCTTGTCTCTGCGCTTCTCTTCCCTTTACACAAATATATATTTCGTATTGTCTCGCCTTCTACTAATGTATTAATATATCTCATATTCCCTGCTGCCTCTTTCTATTGTTTTTGTCTGTTTATTTTTTGGTTCCGACGGTCACCGTAAAACTGATATCTACATATTCGCCGCCTGCTCCTTTGCGGAATCCCTGCAGCCGCAAAGTGTCTCCTTCTTTCTGATCCATCAGCTGATTATTATAGAACTGCATCCTGCTGACAGACTCCCCATTGATCGAAGTAATCACATCACCGCACTGAACCCCTGCCTCCATTGCAGGAGAATCTGCTTCGATTTCATCTACATACACGCCGGACGGAATTCCCCGTTGCTCCGACATCTCTTCTGTCACATCTGTACCGAGAATTCCTACATACGGAATCAAACTTCCATTAGAAAGAAGTTCTAAGATGCCTTTGATATCTGAAATCCCATATCCGTAAATGCGTCCATCATTCGCACCGGTTCCATCTGAGAAGATGCTGTGCGAAATCACTCCGATAATCTGCCCTTCCAGATTCGCGATCACTCCGCTTCCCCCACTAAAACCGGCCGCTTCTACGCCGATAAAACCGTATTCTCCATCTGCTTTTTTTGCCTTCTCCTCATAGGAAATGATTTTTCCATAGCTTACTGCATCTTCCGTTCCAAATGGTTTTCCGAGCAGAATGCCTATATTTCCTGTCTGTACGGCATAAGAGCTTCCAAGCGCCGCCACGCTGATCTTCTCCCATGTTTTCTCTGAAATATCTGCGCGGTTAATACTATATACACACAGATCCAGATTCACATCCTCCATTTTCAGAGCTGCCGGATGTAGTGTTTCATCAGCAAGAACAATCTCAATCTTCTCCCCGCTCTTTCCGCCGGGTGCCTGCCCGAGAATTAAAAGTTCCTGCCCGTTATCAGCCATGATCACACCGGATAACTTCTCCACGCTGTCTACAGTCTTCTCGCTATTTCCTTCCGGAGAAATAACCCGGATCTCTGCCACACTCTTTCGAACTTTTCTTGCGGCTTCATCCAGCTGATCCATCATCACGGCGAACTCTTCTTCCGGTTTTTCTTTCTCTGCTTCTGTCACTTCGCCTTCCGGCTCTTCCTCCGTATCATTCGGAATTGTAACTTCCTCTGGATTTCCTGATAAATGCTCGGAAATCACCGGATAAAGCAGACAAAAACTAAAGCAGGCGACTATTCCGAATATAAATCCCAAACCGATCATACGCAGAATCTTAGCTTTTAACCTCTTCGGGCCGCCTGCCTCATCTTTAATCACTTCCTGTAAAAAAGAATACTCTTCCGGCGCTTCATTAAGTTCCGGCTGTTCTTGATTCTTTTGCTCATCCATAAGTGGTCCGCTCTCCTTTACAATCCTTTCTACAGTATAGCGTATCCATGGGAAATGTTCAATATTTATCCTTTTCTTTATCGTCCAAATAGGTTAGAATAGGTCTAGGTGAGATTATGAATAAAAAAACATTAGCAAAATTAGAATACAACAAAATTATAGAATTATTAACAGACCATGCATCTTCATTCAGTGGTAAGGAGTTATGCCGCCGTTTAAAGCCTATGACTTCACTTTCTGACATTCAAATTGCCCAGGAGGAGACCGGCGCCGCTTTCACAAGGATCGTCAAAAAAGGACGGCCTTCTTTTGGTGGCTGTAATCCGGTAAATGATTCTCTGCGCCGTCTGGAGATCGGCGGTTCTCTCGGAAGCGGAGAGCTTCTGCGTATCTGCAAGCTGTTAGAAACTGCCGGACGTGCGAAAACATACGGACGTCACGATAACGCCGATGATACCGAAGACTGTCTGGACAGCTATTTTGCCCAGTTAAATCCGGTATCTATTCTGACAACTGAGATTCGAAGATGTATTATCGAAGAAGATGAAATCAGTGATGAGGCAAGTCCTGCACTGAAACATATCCGAAGACAGATGGCACAGATCAATGACAAAGTGCACGCTACCTTGTCCGGTATGGTAAATGGCTCTCTTCGTACCTACCTTCAGGATCCGATCATTACCATGCGCGGAGACCGTTACTGTATCCCGGTCAAGGCTGAATACCGAAGTCAGGTTCCCGGTATGATCCACGATCAGTCCTCCACCGGTTCTACGCTTTTTATAGAGCCAATGGCTGTCGTAAAATTAAATAATGATTTAAAAGAACTCTATGGAAAAGAACAGGAAGAGATTCAGGTAATCCTTGCGCGCTTAAGTGCGGATGCTGCAGAATACATTTCCGACATCCAGACCGACTACACGGTACTTCGAACACTGGATTTTATTTTTGCAAAGGGATCACTTGCCATTGATATGAATGCATCCCTTCCTCTGTTCAATACCGAAGGTCGCATCCACATACGTGAAGGACGGCACCCTCTTCTGGATAAGAGAAGTGTTGTTCCGATCACACTGACTCTTGGGGATACGTTTGACCTTCTGATCGTTACCGGTCCGAATACCGGAGGTAAAACCGTCTCATTAAAAACCGTCGGACTCTTTACATTAATGGGTCAGGCAGGTCTTCACATTCCAGCTCTTGACCGCTCCGAGCTTGCTGTTTTCACGGAAGTTTACGCAGACATCGGAGATGAACAAAGTATCGAACAGAGCCTGAGTACCTTTTCCTCTCATATGACAAATATCGTCTCTTTCTTAAAGAAAGTAGATGATCAGTCGCTGGTATTATTTGACGAGCTGGGCGCAGGAACAGACCCGACCGAAGGTGCCGCTCTCGCGATTTCTATTTTAAATCACCTTCACATGCGCGGTATCCGTACAATGGCTACCACTCATTACAGTGAATTAAAGGTATATGCACTTTCCACACCGGGAGTTGAGAACGCTTCCTGTGAATTTGATGTAGAAACGCTTCGCCCTACTTACCATCTTTTAATCGGAATCCCCGGAAAAAGTAACGCTTTCGCTATTGCGGGAAAACTGGGACTTCCAAATTTTATTATCGAGGATGCTAAGACAAGACTTACCGAACAGGACGAATCTTTTGAAGATATCTTAACCGATCTGGAGACCAGCCGCCGAACAATCGAGAAAGAGCAGGAAACTATCGCCTCTTACAAACGTGAGATTGAACGTCTCAAACAAGAGACGCAGAAAAAGCAGGAAAAACTGGAAGAACAGCGCGACCGTATTCTCAGAGAAGCAAATGAAAAAGCGCATGCTATCCTTGCAGAAGCAAAGGAAACTGCTGACGAAACTATGCGTAACTTCCACAAATTCGGCAAGGCAAATATTTCCGCTGCCGAAATGGAGCGGGAGCGGGAACGAATCCGCAAGAAAATGGAATCAACCAGAAGCGGTATGATGAAGGAACCGGCAAAACCGAAGAAAGAATATAAACCATCCGATTTCAAATTGGGAGAATCTGTCAAAGTTCTAAGCATGAACATTAACGGTACCGTTGCTTCCCTTCCCGACAACAAGGGAAATCTTACCGTACAGATGGGTATTCTCCGCTCACAGGTAAATATTTCTGATCTAGAGATCATTGATGAGACACCTGCTTATCTTAAGAAAACGACCCGTGCCGGTGGAAAAGGCAAGATTAAAATGAGTAAATCTCTCTCCGTCAGCACAGAAATCAATCTGCTTGGAAAAACCGTAGACGAAGCAGTCGCAGAGCTCGACAAATATCTGGACGACGCCAGTCTCGCACATCTAAGTTCTGTACGAATCGTACACGGAAAAGGAACCGGAGCGCTTCGCAAAGGAATCCATCAATATCTGCGAAGACAAAAACATGTCCGCTCCTTCCGCTTAGGTGAATTCGGCGAGGGAGATGCCGGCGTAACCATTGCAGAATTAAAATAGATAAAGGGGAGTAATATGGTAAATAAGCAAAAAATCTTAATTGTAGACGATGACGAAAATATTGCAGAGTTGATTTCTCTGTATTTAACAAAAGAATGTTTCGAAACGACAATGGTACACAATGGCGAGGATGCACTCACTGCATTCGACACCTACCATCCGGATCTCATTCTGCTGGACTTAATGCTTCCGGGCATTGACGGCTATCAAGTATGCCGTGAGATCCGTTCCAGATCTAACACACCGATCATTATGCTGTCCGCCAAAGGCGAAGTATTCGACAAGGTACTCGGTCTGGAATTAGGCGCCGACGATTATATTATTAAACCGTTCGATTCCAAAGAAATGGTTGCCCGTGTGAAAGCTGTCCTTCGACGTTACCACGAGATTCCCAAAAAAGAAAATTCTTCCGAGGATCGCGGAAAATGCGTGGAATATGCAGGTATCACGATTAATCTGACGAATTATTCTGTCATAGTAGACGGGAAAAATGTAGAAATGCCGCCAAAAGAACTGGAACTTCTCTATTTCCTTGCCGCATCTCCGAATCAAGTATTTACAAGAGAACAGCTCCTGGATCAGATCTGGGGATACGAATACATTGGAGACACCCGTACTGTAGATGTACATATTAAGCGGCTCCGAGAGAAGATCAAAGATCACGACACATGGAAACTAAGCACCGTATGGGGAATCGGATATAAATTCGAAACAAAATAACTATGAAAAGCACACTGTATTTGAAATTTATTATTATTTATATTATATTTGGCTTTTTAAGCCTTTTCACCGTGGCAACCCTTACTTCCGGCCTGGTAAATGCTCCTTTGACCAAAGGGATTTCTTCCGCCGTCTACAAGGATGCCAACATGGTTGCAACTAATTATCTGCCCGTATATTTCTCCGGTCAGGTTTCTCTGAGCAATGTCAACATGCAGCTTACCGGCATGGAACAGCATTTGAATGCCTCCATCTGGTTTGTAGACAGTGACGGAACTATGATCGCATCTGCGCAGGCAGATGATTTTCCGGCAGCCCCTTACAGTGTCGCTGATTTTAACCCTGCGGAAAGCGGAAGTGATCAGTATCAGATTGGAGATTATCACGGATATTTTAACGAAGATGTAATTACCGTCATTGCTCCCGTCATTTATGACTACGCTCCAAAAGGGTATCTTCTGATTCACAAAAGCATGGATGATATTACGGAGCTTCACGATATTCTGATGCACTCTGCCTATATTACATTGGCAGTCATCTTCGTTTTATCCTTTGTGATCCTGCTTGCCTTCCAGTTCTTTGTATACCGGCCGCTGAGCAAGATCACGGAAGCCGCGAAACAGTATGCTTCCGGCAATCTGGAATACGAGATTCCCGTCAACACCGAGGATGAGATGGGATATCTCTCTGCTTCTCTGAATTACATGTCGTCTCAGCTTCGGGATATGGAAGACTATCAGAAAAAATTCGTGGCAAATGTCTCCCACGATTTCCGCTCACCGTTAACTTCCATCAAGGGTTATGTAGAGGCTATGGCGGACGGAACAATCCCGCCGGAAATGCAGGAAAAATATTTGAAAATCATTCTGTTTGAAACCGAGCGTCTTACCGATCTTACCCAAGATCTCCTGACACTCAACGAATTTGACACGAAGAATCTTCTTCTTAATAAAGTACCTTTTGATATCCACGAAGTAATAAAAAATGTTGCCGCTTCCTTCGAAGGCGTCTGCACTCAGAAAAAGATTTCTATCGAGCTTGTATTTGCCACAAAACATCTGGAAGTTGTCGCTGACAGGCGAAAGATACAGCAGGTACTGTATAATCTACTCGACAATGCGATCAAATTCAGTGATTTGGATTCTGTCATTACGATCGAGACAACCGAGCGCGGAGACAAGGTCTACACATCCGTAAAAGACTACGGCATCGGAATCCCGCGAAAATCTTTGAACAAAATATGGGAACGTTTTTACAAAACCGATTTATCAAGAGGAAAAGACAAGAAAGGCACCGGACTTGGTCTTGCCATTGTAAAGGAAATCATCCAGTCTCACGATGAAAATATCAACGTGGTGAGCACCGAAGGCGTGGGGACGGAATTTATCTTCTCACTGCCGAAGAAGTAAGAATGTCTCTGGATTCCTCATTTCACATTAACAAGCAAAAAACTGCGAAAGATGTAGCGACGTTATACGCTTATACCCTTCGCAGTTTTCTTTTAATTGTTTAAAATATATTTTAACTTCTCATTTATAACTTCTTTTTCCTCTAGATTTTCTTTTTTCAAAAAAATAGGTACATTAAGCAGAAATACATCTTTCAATTCCAGACCAGCTACGCTTTCATATTGGAAAACCTGTTTAACACCTGTTCCGCATAAAAAAACTAAAAGTTCATTTTCTTCAAAAACCAGTTTGACTTTTTTCTCTTTTCTAATCATCTTATTTATTAATTTTTGGCGTCCATATAGCATAAACAGGCAAAATACATAGAGCAAAATGTGTAAAATATCTAAAATTAATATCGGAATGAAAATATGCCAACTGTTTTTCAGTTGAATGATCCAAAACATAGCAAACAGACAGTAAAGTCCATTCCCTATCCACAATCTATTTTCACCTTTCTTTTTTAATATACCATGAATCATTTTTATAAATGCCAAATAATCCCCTAATGTTAGATGATACATTTCTGTTACAATTATTTCCATCTCTTTTTCCTCTTACCTGTAGCAATAGATTAGTACTTAGAACATTCCTCTTCCCAAACACTTCACTCAACCTACAAATGAATCATTTCACTTACATACTTCGTAAATTCTTTCATAAAATCTTTCTTTTTATTTTTGCTAATTAAAATGCTTGAACCATCCTTTAAAATTGCAGTATTTCCGTCTATTCTTCTTATGAATTGCAGATTAACAATGTACGCCGCATGACATCGGTAAAATTTCTCTTTCTGCAATTTATTTTCGAATTCTTTCATTTTTTGGCAACTTACATATTCTTCCGTCATAGTATGGATCTTTGTTTTCCTTCCACTTGTTTCTATAAAACAGATTTCATCCATTTCTATAACGACTTTTCCTCGCTCAGTATTCTCCAAAAATATTTTTCGCGACTCCGTTCTAACTTTAGGAAGTATTTCATCCATTTCTTTTTCGAATTCTTCATATCCTATCGGTTTGACCAAATAACCATCTGCATTTACTCCATATCCCTTAACTGCATATTTTTCGAAAGACGAAACAAACAGAATTCTTGTCCTGATATTAATTGTACGCATTTGCTTTGCGACCTCTACCCCGTTCGAATGATCAAAAACAACATCTAATATAACAACCGCTACATCTGTGCAGTTCTTATAAAACTCAAACATTGTTCCCGCATCATAAAAATGATATTTTTGAAATGATATTCTATGTTCCAAGCTATATCTGTCAATGTATCTGCTGATTTGTTTCACAAATTGTTTATTATCATCACAAATGATTATTTTCATTCAGATTCTCCATGGTTTTCATTTTCTATTTTACATCATAACAAAGAATGACTCTTTTTATTTAAATTCCGAATAAAAAGGCTCTTTTATTGTCTAATTGGGATGATTGCTGTCAGTTTAAAAATTGATTGTTCTGTTGTATAAATGCAGGTTCCTCTGTATTTCCGCAGGGTATCTTCTAAACATTCCATACCAAAACCGTGACTTTTACCATCACTCTTTAGACTCATAAGCCGCCCTTTTTCTTTCTTGACAACTAAAAATGGGTTCGATATTTTAATATAAATGAAATCTTCGTACTCATCTACAAACAACTCTATCCATTTCCTCTCATCTGTTATTCTCTCGCATGCTTCAATAGCGTTATCCAAAACATTCCCAAATATGATGCCGACATCCACCAAATTTACAAAAGAACCTTTTGAAAAATTTGCATGAAGTTTTAGATCAATCTTTTTTCGTTCACATTCCTCTGTTTTCTTGCGAAGCAGGATATCCAATATTTCGTTCCCTGAATTAACTTTGACTTGAAATTCTGAAAAATAGTGTTCCAACGACTCTGTGTATTCCTTCTTCAACTTTTCTGAGTTTAATTGATTTGCAATCAATATATGATTTTTCAGATCATGATATAATTTATTAATCTGTTCTTGAAAATAGCTAACCTCTCTATAATAATCTACTTGTATTTTCCCTTTCTCTTTTAATAATTCTATTTCCTTTTCCTTATCTTGCATTTGTTTTTTTATATTCAAATGCACGAAACATACGCCAAACAAAAGAAATACAAACACAATGTTAGATAGAAACGCTATTCCCAAGACCGAATATGTTATCTTATTTTGTACAAAACAATATATCACAATATAAAAATAACTTAAGATTAAAAAGAAGCCTATAATATGCCATTTCACCTCCTTTATTTTTAGACTTTGGGATTGTAAAATTTTTTGAGATAAGTTCAAAAATATAATTTCTATAGAACGGACTACTATTATTGATACCAGCCAAAACCCAATATTACTCATCAATTTTTCCAGATTATTAATCCGAACAGCAATCATCATAAAAAGTGAAACCGCAAATTCCGCAATTAATGAACAACTGATTAGAATTATCGCCCTTAATACTATCTTTTTGGGCTCTCTCTTAGCTGTAATCAAAGTAAATAAAAGAATGTGTACTATAAGAGAAAACAATATTCTGGAAATAAGCATTCCATTATCATAACGATTTATAAACAAAACACCTACTGTCATCAAAAACCAGCAAAATGCAACATTGGAAATTTTTCTTGATGAATTATACTTTTTGTTAAACCAAAGTAAAATCAGTGTATCTACCAAACAGCTTATTAATATTTGTCCAATCATTTTCATCACTTTCTTTCTTCTTTAAATTATTTTGTAACACTATCATAACATGTCCACTATATACAAAAATGATAATAATTATTTTTTCCCACAAAAAAGACCGTCACCCTAATGATCTCTCATTAAGGCAACGGCCTTCATTATATCTGCAATCTGATTAAGCTAATTTTAATGGGTTGATCTTAACACCAGGTCCCATTGTAGAAGTAAGTGTCACGCTCTTTAAGAACTGACCCTTAACTGCTGCTGGTCTTGCTTTGTTGATCGCATCAATCAGCGTCTGGAAGTTGTCCGCAAGTTGTTCTTCAGTAAAGGAAGCTTTACCTACTGGCACATGGATAATGTTTGTCTTATCAAGTCTGTACTCAATCTTACCGGCTTTGATTTCCTGAATCGCTTTTGTAACGTCCATTGTTACTGTACCAGCTTTTGGGTTTGGCATAAGACCTTTTGGTCCAAGTACACGTCCAAGACGTCCAACAACACCCATCATATCTGGTGTAGCAACAACTACATCAAACTCAAACCAGTTCTCGTTCTGGATCTTTGGAATCAGCTCTTCGCCGCCAACAAAATCTGCTCCAGCTGCTTTTGCTTCTTCTGCTTTTGCGTCTTTTGCAAATACTAAGATACGAACTTTTTTACCAGTTCCATGTGGCAGTACAACTGCACCACGGATCTGCTGGTCTGCGTGACGTCCGTCACATCCGGTTCTGATATGAGCCTCGATTGTCTCATCAAATTTTGCTACTGCTGTTTTCTTAACTAATGCTACTGCGTCAGCTACATCATAGAGTGTTCCTCTGTCGATTGCTTTTGCAGCTTCCACATATTTCTTTCCTCTTTTCATTCTAAATAAACCTCCTTGTGGTCATATCGGGATACCCCTCCCACTTATTCTTCAACTGTTACACCCATGGAACGACATGTTCCTGCTACCATGCTCATAGCAGCCTCAACAGATGCTGCGTTTAAGTCTGGCATCTTCAGTTCAGCGATTTCCTGTAACTGAGCTTTTGTGATTGTAGCAACTTTTTTCTTATTCGGCACGCCTGAACCAGATTTCAGTTTACATGCTTTCTTAATAAGAACTGCTGCCGGTGGTGTCTTTGTGATGAAGCTGAAGCTTCTGTCATTGTAAACAGTAATAACTACAGGGATGATAAGATCTCCCTGGTCTGCTGTTCTGGCGTTGAACTGTTTTGTAAATTCAACGATATTTACTCCGTGCTGACCAAGTGCTGGTCCAACCGGTGGTGCTGGTGTAGCTTTTCCAGCAGGAATCTGTAATTTAATATAACCTGATACTTTTTTTGCCATTTCAATTACCTCCTTGTGGTGATGTCGGAACTCTCTGGCTCCTCCCACGATTTTTTACTTTTAGCAATTACATCTTTTTCACTTCTGCGAAACTAATTTCAACCGGTGTTTCGCGACCGAACAGCTCAACATTGATCGTAAGACTCTGCTTCTGAACATTGATCGTCTGAATAACTCCGACTGTATCTGCCCATGCACCTGCGATTACCTGAATTGTATCGCCCACTTCAAAGTCCACAACGATATCGTCTCTTTGAATTCCAAGCGGAGCCATCTCTGCATCTGTAAGCGGAACCGGCTTGGATCCCGGACCTACAAATCCAGTCACTCCTCTTGTATTCCGCACAACATACCATGTGTCATCATTCATAATCATATGAATGAGCACATATCCCGGAAACATTTTTTTCTGAGTTGCTTTCTGCACTCCATTTTTAAGTTCCACAACATCCTGCATAGGAACACGAACTTCCAGGATCTGATCTTCCAGATGTCTGTTTTCAATTGTCTTATCAATATTGGCTTTTACTTTGTTCTCATACCCTGAATAAGTATGAACTACATACCATTTTGCCTCTGACATAAACTCACCTTTCTTGTTCGTCAGTCAATTAACCCAGATTTGTCAGGAAATTAACACCATACTGGGCAAGGAAATCAATCAGTGCAATGATTGCTCCCAACACTACGGACACAGAAACAACTGCCGCTGTATGTTTCGCAAGAGTCATCTTATCCGGCCAAATGATCTTGTTAAATTCAGCTTTCAGACCTTTGAACCAGCTCTTTTTCTGAGTTTTTTCACTCATGACCTTCACTCCTTTACGGCGATTATTTTGTTTCCTTGTGCAGTGTGTGTGACTTACAGAATTTGCAGTACTTCTTTGTTTCCATGCGCTCCGGATGAGTCTTCTTATCCTTTGTCATGTTGTAGTTACGCTGCTTACATTCTGTACATTCCAATGTGATTCTTGTACGCACAACTTCCACCTCGCTTTATATTTCTTAAGTTAACGTGTTACTTGGCAGTTTGCGAGACCGCCGCATTTTTAGGCATAAAAAAAAAGCCTACTTCCATTCGCCAGAATATTGTATCACACAAGCTTTGTGAAATCAAGGTTTTTTTACTCTTCCGACTACTTTCCTCCTTATTTTCTTCTGCTTTCATTTTGGGTTTTATTTCCTTCCTATTTTCTTGTATATTTTCACCTTAATTATTTGCATTATTGTCCGATAAATTGTATAATATTGCTTAAGAAAGGATGAAAGAGAGGGCTCACTATGAAGCAAAACAATATGTTAGCAATGATTTTAGCTGGTGGTAGAGGATCTCGTCTGCATGAGTTAACCAACAAAGTAGCAAAGCCTGCCGTTTCCTATGGCGGTAAGTATCGTATTGTTGATTTCCCACTCAGTAACTGTGCCAACAGCAGTATTGACGTTGTAGGTGTTCTGACGCAGTATGAATCTATTTTGCTGAACAGCTACGTGGCTGCCGGACGTCGTTGGGGTCTGGATGCCAAAGACAGCGGAGTCTATGTACTTCCGCCGCGTGAGACAGCAGATTCAAATCTGGATGTATACAGAGGAACTGCTGACGCAATTTCTCAGAATATCGATTTTATAGACACATACTCTCCGGAGTATATCCTGATTCTCTCAGGCGACCATATCTATAAGATGGATTATGACAAAATGTTAGATGCCCACAAGGCAAACAACGCGGATGCAACTATCGCAGTTCTTCCCGTTCCTATGAAAGAAGCAAGTCGTTTTGGAATTATGAACACAGATGAAAATGGCAAGATCGTTGAATTTGAAGAAAAACCAGAAAAGCCTAAGAGCAACCTGGCTTCTATGGGTATCTATATTTTTAACTGGAAACAACTCCGCAAAGCACTGACTGCAGATATGAAAAACCCTGATTCCAGTCATGATTTCGGAAAGGATATCATCCCTAACTTCTTAAATGAAGGCAAAGCTCTGTATGCTTACAAATTCGAAGGCTACTGGAAAGATGTGGGAACGATCGATTCTCTCTGGGAGGCTAACATGGATCTTCTTGATCCTAATAACCCACTGGATCTCAACGATCCTACGTGGAAGATCTATACCGAAGATGTTACTACTCTTCCGCACTACATCGGACCTAATGCAGATATCAAACGCGCATTTATTACACAGGGCTGCGTGATTGACGGTTCTGTAAAAAATTCTGTTTTATTTACCGGTGCCAAAGTCGGCGAAGGTGCTAAGATCATTGACAGTGTTCTTATGCCGGGCGTAACCGTAGAAAGCGGCGCTGTTGTAACTCGTGCTCTAGTTGCCGATGGAGTAAAGATCGGCAAGGGCGCCAAGGTCGGCGACAGCAAGAGCGAGCACATTGAACTGGTTTCCAAAAATGTAAAGGGGGTAGAATAATATGGCTAAAGCATTTGGAATTGTAAGTTTTGCGGGAAATCATGTCCGCGTTGACGGCTTACGTGCTTATCGTCCAGCGGGCGCATTCTCCTTCCTGGGAAGATACCGTATTATCGACTTCCCGATTTCAAATATGAGTAACAGCGGCATTGACCAGGTACAGGTATATATTAGAAGACAGCCTCGCTCCCTTGCAGAACATCTGGGAAGCGGACGTCACTACAACATCAACTCCAAACGCGGCAAACTGCAATTACTCTTTACCGAAAATAGTTTGGGACAAGATTTTTACAATACCGATATTGCAGCTTATGCGCAAAATCTGGAGAGTATTGAAGCTGCTCATCAACCTTATGTCATTATCGCACCAAGCTATATGATCTACACGCAGGATTACAATGCGCTTCTCAATGCGCATATCGAATCCGGTGCAGATATCACACTTTTATATCACACAGTAGATAATGCAAAAGACTATTTCTTGAAATGTAATTGTGTAAATCTAAACAAACAAAAAGGGGTTTTAGGACTTGAGGTCAATCAGGGAAATGCTAAAAACAAACACATTTCCATGGATACATATATTATGAAGACTGAACTCTTCATGGAAATCGTAAAACATTCTGTTGAAGTTTCTTCTATGTATACATTGGCAGATATGATCAACCTGTCCTGCGGCGCACTCGATGTACGCGGAATTTCCCACAAGGGCTTCTTCGCAGCCGCCAATGACTTCAAGAGTTATTACGATGCAAATATCTCTTTGATCGACCTCAAAACAGCTTCCGGGCTGTTCCATGAAGACTGGCCGATCTACACAAGAACCAACGACTCCTGTCCAACACAGTATTTTGATTCAGCAAGCGTAAAAAGTTCTGTTGTCTCTAACGGATGCCTGATCAAAGGTCAGCTGGAGAATTCCGTTCTCGGTCGTGGCTGCGAAATCAAAGAAGGTGCCGTAGTCAAAAATTGTGTTATTCTGGCTGACGTTGTAATCGGAAAAGATGTACATGTTGAAAACATGGTAATTGATAAAGGTGCTAAAATCACTCGAATGAAAGAGATTATCGCTGATCCGGCAACTCCCGGATATATTAAACGCAGAGATCTCATTTAATATCATTGCCATCTAACCGCATGGGTCCCTCCTGTGAGCGCTTCATAGGAGGGACCCATGTTTTCACGCATACAAAAGGAGGAAATCAAACATTGAAAGAAATCTTGGAACATGCCATGGAACTGGCAAGACAGGAAATTCCCTTTGGCGAAACTGCCTCTTACATCCCTGAGCTTGGGCGGGTAAACAAAAATCAACTGGGCGTTTCTATTTTTACCTGTGACGGTGTGCGGGAATCTGTCGGCGATACACAAGTCCGATTTACAATCCAGAGTATTTCCAAAGTAATTACTCTTGCAGTTGCATTAGAAAAATGTGGATTTTATAAAGTTTTTGAAAAGGTTGGAATGGAGCCTTCCGGCGATGCCTTTAACTCTCTGGTGAAACTGGATGTCTCCAGTGATCATCCGTTTAATCCTATGATCAATTCCGGCGCCATCGCAATCACGAGTTATCTGCTTCCCCTTGTAAGCTTTGATGATATGTTGGAAATCACAAGACAGCTCTGTATGGACCCGGATATCGTAATGGACGGCAACGTCTATCAGTCTGAAATGAATCATTTATCCCGAAACCGTGCAATTGCTTATCTGTTGGAGAGCAAAGGAATCATCGCCATGGACTCTGTCCAGGATACTCTGGATCTCTATGTGAGAATGTGTTCTCTTAGCGTAACGGCAGAAAGTCTTGCCGGCTTCGGACTCGTTCTTGCTGCCAACGGAATCCATCCGGTTACCGGTAAGCGTCTGTTGGACGAAAATGTTGTCAAAGTCGTAAAGACGATCATGCTTACCTGCGGAATGTATGACGGTTCCGGCGAATTTGCCGTCCACGTAGGGATTCCGTCTAAAAGTGGCGTCGGAGGCGGTATTCTCTCTGTCGTAGATCACCGCATGGGAATCGGAATCTTCGGCCCTTCTCTCGACAGCAAAGGGAACAGCATCGCGGGAAGACACATCCTGCGCCATCTGTCTAAGGAACTGAACCTTCATCTATTTGGATAGATAAACCATGTAAGTAAAACACCCCCGGGGACTTTTGCAAAAGTCCCCGGGGGATATCTCATTATTTTAATTCTTCACCTGTCAGCATCTTATATGCCTGCAAGTATTTTGCAATCGTCTTATCTGTAATTTCCTGTGGAAGTGTCCAGTCATGGTTGTCATTTTCTTTTAACCAGTCGCGGGCAAACTGTTTATCAAAGGAAGGCTGTCCGTGTCCCGGCTCATATCCTTCTACCGGCCAGAAACGGGAGCTGTCTGGTGTGAGCATCTCATCTCCTACCACAATGTTTCCTTCCTCATCAAGACCGAATTCAAACTTCGTGTCCGCAATGATAATTCCCTTGCTCAATGCATATTCTGCGCATTTTTTATATAATGCAATGGTGTAATCTCTCAGTTTTTCTGCATATTCCTGACCTTTGCCCGGGAACTGTTTCTCTAAGTGTTCAATACTCTGCTCGTAAGAAATATTCTCGTCATGATCTCCGATTTCAGCCTTTGTAGATGGTGTATAGATAGGTTCCGGCAGTTTGTCGGACTCCTTTAACCCTTCCGGAAGTTCGATTCCACACACTTTACCTGTCTTCTGATAGCTTGCCCATCCACTTCCGGTAATGTAGCCACGCACAATACACTCGATCGGAAGCATCTCAAGTTTGCGGCACATCATGCTGTTCCCATCAAACTTCTCCTGCTGAAAATACTCCGGCATATCCTTTACGTCAACAGAAAGCATATGGTTTGGCAGAATATCTTCTGTCAGATCAAACCAGAATTTAGACATCTGTGTAAGGACAGTACCTTTCTTTGTAATCTCATTTTTCAAAATCACATCAAAGCAACTGATACGGTCAGTTGCAACCATGATCAGGCTGTCGCCATTATCATAAATCTCACGTACTTTACCTTCTTTGATCGGTTTCATTTCCTGCATTTTTTACACCTCGTATTATTTTCTCCATAATTACTATTAAATAAGTGTGTCTTATTGAACTTTGTCTTTCAATAAGTATTATTAATATAACATTTTTTGATATAGAATGCAATACCTTTCACATCCTTTATCCTCGAAGCCGCAAAAGCTTTTCCTTCGGAATATCCAACACTACCTTCTGCCCCTCTTCAAATTTCTCTCCCGTGCTCGGGAGTTTGACACATCATTTTTATAACTTTCCTTAGAAACCCCTTTATTCAAGCCATTTAAGGCTTATTTTTTTGTCAATTTTTATGATTTTGCACGTGCTATTTTGTACTATCTGTGGTATAATAAAGAAAAAGGGTTGGAGGAATTATCAGATGTACGTTTCTATTACCGGAAATAAAGGAAATCAAGATGTTTATATCAAACAATCTTATCGAAAAGATAACG
>OKRR01001153.1_pt1 | contig 25200 bp, 24 predicted proteins | sample 1601211 | NCBI WGS metagenome assembly OKRR01 (sample SAMEA3541525, study PRJEB24748) | human gut metagenome | biome: human gut; feature: human-associated habitat; material: faeces | place: China | collected 2012
TACCGCATAATAATACCCCCTCTACTGGGTGTCCAGTAAAGGGGGTACATATCACGGGCGGCCTCCGCTTTATTCGCTGCTTTATTTGCTTTCAGCGGGGGGCTTGGGCTTGTTGGGCTCCACCGAGTCGAACACGGCCTTGGCGGAAGCGCACAGGCCCGCCAGGCCCTGGATCTCGGAGGGGATGATGATCTTGGTGGCCTTGCCGTCAGCGGCGGCCTGGAAAGCCTCCAGGGCCTTGATGCGCAGCACCGCCTCCCTGGGATCGGCCTCGTTGAGCAGCTTGATGGCCTCGGCGGTGGCCTGCTGGACCTTGAGGATGGCCTCGGCCTCGCCCTCGGCCTTCTTGATGGCGGCCTGCTTGGCGGCGTCGGCCCGGAGAATCATGGACTCCTTCTCGCCCTCGGCCACCAGGATCTGACTCTGGCGCTGGCCCTCGGCCCGGAGCACCGCCTCGCGCTTCTCCCGCTCGGCCTTCATCTGCTTCTCCATGGCGCTCTGTATGTCCGGAGGGGGCTGAATGTTCTTGACCTCTACCCGGTTGACCTTGATGCCCCAGGGGTCGGTGGCCTCGTCCAGCAGGGCGCGCATCTGGGAGTTGATGGTGTCGCGGCTGGTGAGGGTCTGCTCCAGATCCATGTCGCCGATGATGTTGCGCATGGTGGTGACGCTCAGGTTCTCAATGGCGGACATGGGCCGCTCCACCCCGTAGGCGTAGAGCTTAGGGTCGGTGATCTGAAAGTAGAGCACCGTGTCGATCTGCATGGTGACGTTGTCCTTGGTGATGACGGGCTGGGGCGGGAAGTCCACCACCTGCTCCTTGAGGGAAACCACCTTTGCCACCCGCTCCAGGAACGGAACCTTGAAGTGGATGCCCACGCCCCAGACGGAGTGGAAGGCGCCCAGCCGCTCGATGACGTAGGCCTTGGACTGCTGCACCACCTTCAGGTTTGTGGCCAGCACCAGAATGAGCACGACGACCAGGATAATGATGATAATGGGGATAAACGGCATGCGGGATTCCTCCTTTTTCTCTTCCTCGGTTTGGAATTACCGTCCCGGCGTAGGGACGGGCAGGGGGGACACGATGACCTTGACGCCCTCGATGCGGAGTACCCTGACCCGGGAGCCGGCGGGGATGGCGGGGCAGCCCTCCTCGGTGCGGGCGGTCCAGGGGGCGCCGTTCACGGTGATCTGGCCCTGGGCCTTCAGGTTGTCGATGGCCTGGGTGACCACACCTTCGGCGCCGACGACCCGGTCGGCGTTGGTACTCTCCCGGCGGGGATCGGCGTACTTCCTGGCCAGGGGGCGGATGATGACCAGACACAGGAAGGACACCGCCAGGAACACAGCAAACTGCACCCAGATGTTGCTCACAAAGAAGGATGTGAGCAGGGCGCACAGGGAGCCTACCGCGAACCACAGGGAAACCAGCCCCACCGTGGCGGCCTCCAGCGCCAGGAGGGCGACGAGGGCGGCGAGCCAGCAGATGCTTGGTATGGGCATGGGCACTCCTCCTTTCGAAATACTACTGCTATCCTAGCACAACTCGGAGAAAAAGGGAAGCAAATTCGCTTTCCAGATTTGCCAAGCAGAGAAAAATAAGGTATACTGCTGTCTGAGAACGAGAACGGAACGAGGCGATGGACATGAGAGAGCTGGAATTGCTGGTCCCCACCCTGTTCGGGCTGGAGGGGCTGTGCGCCGAGGAGCTGCGGCGGCTGAAGCTGCCGGAGGTGGCGGCGGAGAACGGGCGGGTGCGGTGCAAGGCCGCCCCGGCGGATATCCCACGGGTGAACCTGAACCTGCGCACCGGCGAGCGGGTGCTGCTGGTGGTGGGCCGCTACCGGGCCGCCGACTTCGAGGCGCTGTTTGAGGGCTGCCGCGCCTTGCCCTGGGAGGAATTTATCCCCCGGGAGGGGGCCTTCCCGGTGAAGGGGCACTCCCTCAACTCCCAGCTCCACGCGGTGCCCGCCTGCCAGGCCGTGCTGAAAAAGGCGGCCGCTGCCCGGCTGGGGGAGAAGTACGGGCTGGAAACCCTGCTGGAGAGCGGGGCGCTGTATCAGATCCAGTTCTCCATCATGCGGGACGAGGTCACCCTGATGCTGGACACCACCGGGGCCGGGCTCCACAAGCGGGGCTACCGGGCGGTGGGGGTGGCCGCCCCCCTGCGGGAGACGCTGGCCGCCGCCATGGTGCTCCTCTCCCGCTACCGGGGGCGAGACCCCTTCTGCGACCCCTTCTGCGGCTCGGGCACCATCGCCATCGAGGCAGCCCTCATCGCCAAAAACCGGGCGCCGGGCCTCAACCGGGCCTTTTCCGCCCAAAAGTGGCGTTGGCTGGACAGCGGGCTGTGGCTCCAGGCCGCCGGCGAGGCCATGGACGGCGAGTATGACGGGGCATACGACATCTGGGGTGGGGACATCGACCCCAAGGCAGTGGCCATCGCCCGGGCCAACGCGGAGAAGGCGGATGTGGAGGACGTGGTCCGCTTCGAGGTGGCGGACGCCGCCGCCTTCCGCCGGGACGCGCCCTATGGCCGGGTGGTCACCAACCCGCCCTATGGGGAGCGCATCCTGGAGAAGCGGGAGGCGGAGGAGCTCTACCGGGCGTTCGGCCGGGCGGTGTGCACGCTGCCGGAGGGGTGGCGGGTGAGCGTGCTCTCCTCCCACACGGAGTTCGAGCGCACCTTTGGCCGTACCGCAGACAAGAAGCGTAAGCTGTATAACGGCATGCTCAAGTGCGACCTGTTCCAGTACGGAAGATAGGAGGAGGGGATTGATATGAGGCGAGGAAAGGGAAAGCGCGCCCTGGCGGGGCTGCTGGCCGCGGCCCTGTGCGCGGGATTGTTTTTCCTCCCGGCCTCCGCCGCGCCGGAGGGGGCCACGGTATGGGGCTACAGCGAGGGGCTGGCCCAGTGCGAGCTGGCCGGAAAGTGGGGCTATGTGGACGCTGGCCGGAATGTGGTCATCCCTCTCCAGTACGACAGCATCGTGTCCTTCCAGCTCGGCATCGCGGCGGTCAACCTCAACGGCAAGCTCGGGGTGATCCGGCAGGATGGGCGGTATCTCATCCAGCCGGAGTACGACACCCTTCTCCCCATTGACTGCGGGCTCTATATCGCCCAAAAGGGGGGCGGCTGGGGCGTGGTCAGTATACTCCCCTTCCCGGACGGGGCGGGGAGCACCACCAATGTGCTCTATGAGCTGAGCTATGACCAGGTCCAGGTGGCCGAGCAGGGCGGAACTCAGGTGCTCACCCTCACCAACGGGAGCACCGTCACCAAAATCCCGGTCTATGACCTGCCCGGCATCCTGGCGGCCAAGGGGGTGCCCTCCGCCCAGTTCCCCCTCACCCGGGGCAAGCTGCCCTCCTTCTCCGATGTGTCCCCCCAGGACTGGTTCGCCCTCTGGGTGGACATCGCCTACAATGTGGGGCTCACCTCCGGCGTGGGGAAGAACCGTTATGCGCCCAATCAGACCTTGACCGTGGCGGAGGCCCTCAAGCTGGCGGCCACGATTGAGAGCCGCTACCAGGGGGACGACTTTCATCTGAGCACCGAAGGCGGACCGTACTGGTATGTGCCGGCGGTAGATTACTGCCTGGCCAGCGGCATGATTCAAAAGGGGGACTTTACCGAGCGGGATTACGGACGGGCTGTCACCCGGCGGGAGGCGGCGGAGCTCTTTGCCGCCACCAGTCTGGCCAAGGCCATGCCGGAACTCAACTCTCTGGCCCGGGTGAAGGCGTCGGTGCCCGACATCCGCAGCGGCGATGAGGGGGCGGAGGCCATCTACAGCCTCTACGCCAAGGGAATCCTGTCCGGGGTGGACAGCCGGCTGACCTTCCAGCCGGAGGGCACCTTCACCCGGGCGGAGGCGGCAGCCATTGTCTCCCGCATGGCCCGCACCGAGCAGCGCCTGCTCCTGTGGAGCTGACCAACGGATAAGGAGGATGGGCCCTGTGAGGCACCTGTTCTTAATCAACCCCCACGCGGGAAAATACGACCGCACCCAGGAGATGCGGGAGAAGCTCCGCACTGCCTTGGCCGGGCGGGACGAGCCATGGGAGGCGGCGGTCACCCAATACCCCGGCCACGGGGCCGAGCTGGCCCGGGCGGCGGCGGAGAGGGGGGAGCCGGTGCGCATCTATGCCTGCGGCGGCGACGGCACCCTTAACGAGGCTGTTGCCGGAGCCGCAGGCTTCGGCAACGCCGCTGTGACCCACTACCCCATGGGTTCGGGCAACGATTTTCTGCGGATGTTCGGCCCGGATGCCTGCCGCTTTTACGACCTCCGGGCTCTGCTGGACGCGCCCCAGGCGCCGGTGGATCTCATTGAGTGCAACGGGCGGCTGGCCCTCAATGTCTGCTCGGTGGGGTTCGACGCCCGCATCGGCCTCGGTGCGGCAGACTTTAAGAAGCTGCCCCTGGTGAGCGGGCCGCTGGCCTACCAGCTCTCCGCCGTGCGCACCATTGTCCAGGGGATTCACCGGCCTTACCGGGTGACCATCGACGGGGAGCGTCTGCCGGGGGAGGCGTTTACCCTCATTTGCGCCTGCAACGGCCGCTACTATGGCGGGGGCTTTAACCCCTGCCCCGACGCCGTGCCCGACGACGGCCTGCTGGACTTTGTAGTGGTGCCGGCTGTCTCCAGGCTGACCATTCTGACGCTGATCGGCAAGTACGCCAAGGGGGGCGCCGGGGATATCCCGCGGATCCTTCTGCGCCGCGGCCGGGAGATGCACGTCGCCTGTGAGCGGGCCGACCGGATCAATTTGGACGGTGAAGAGCTGGTGGATTCTGAGCTCTCTGTCCGTGTGTCTGCTAAAAAAGTAAACTTTTTCTTTCCCGAAGGAACCCATTGGATTCCGGAGAAACGGGTGCGAAATTAGAAAACAGAAGAGAGCGGGAGAAAAAAGAAGATCTGAACAGGTTTTGAATGTTAAATTGAAATAGGAACCGCGCGGAATGGAAATTTAACAGATTATTTAAAAATTAAGACTTGCGGAATCCATCAAGTGAGGTTATTATTATAAGCAGGTTAGCACTCCGGTAAAATGAGTGCTAACCTGCTGAATTGGTTTACAAGAAAAATGAATGATACATGAAGGAGGAACCCCTTATGAAACTCAAGCCCCTTGCAGACCGTGTGGTTATCAAGCTGGTCGAAGCGGAGGAGAAGACCAAGAGCGGCATCATCCTGACCGGCGCCGCCAAAGAGAAGCCCGAGGTGGCCGAGGTCATCGAGGTCGGCCCCGGCGGCGTGGTGGACGGCAAGGAGATCACCATGACCGTCAAGAAGGGCGACAAGGTCATCACCAGCAAGTACTCCGGCACCGAGGTCAAGGTGGACGGCGAGGAGTACACTATCGTCCGTCAGGGCGACATTCTGGCGATCGTAGAATAACCCAGCGGAACGGCGAGATAAGCCGTCCACCTGGGGCCCCGCCTGGGGCGGGGCGGCGCGATAAGCGCCGGAGGCCGACGGAATTCATTTCCGGCGGCCGCAGATGAAATCCCCGGGGGTCCCCGCGAAATTCTGTTTCGCGGGGCGGACGGCGAGGAGTACACTATCGTCCGTCAGGGCGACATCCTCGCCATTGTGGAGTAATTTTCCGTGTAGGGGCGCACAGTGTGCGCCCGCTCTCTGGAACAAGAAATCTTCCGGGTGAGTTCCACCCGACTCAATTTGGAGGTAATACGTTATGGCTAAAATTATCTGCTACGGCGAGGAAGCCCGTCACGCGCTGGAGCGCGGCGTCAACCAGCTCGCCGATACCGTGAAGATCACCATGGGTCCCAAGGGCCGCAATGTAGTGCTGGACAAGAAGTTCGGCGCCCCCCTGATCACCAACGACGGCGTGACCATCGCCAAGGAGATTGAGCTGGACGACCCGTTTGAGAACATGGGCGCTCAGCTGGTGAAGGAGGTCTCCACCAAGACCAACGATGTGGCCGGTGACGGCACCACCACCGCAACCCTGCTGGCCCAGGCCATCATCCGCGAGGGTCTGAAGAATCTGGCCGCCGGCGCCAACCCCATGGTCATGAAAAAGGGCATCGCCAAGGCCACCACCGCCGCGGTGGAGGCCATTAAGGCCAACTCCAAGAAGGTCAACGGCTCCGCCGACATCGCCCGCGTGGGCACCGTGTCCTCCAGCGACGAGACCGTGGGCAAGCTGATCGCCGAGGCCATGGAGAAGGTTTCCCACGACGGCGTCATCACCGTGGAGGAGTCCAAGACCGCCGAGACCTATTCCGAGGTGGTTGAGGGCATGCAGTTTGACCGGGGCTATATCACCCCCTATATGGTCACCGACACTGAGAAGATGGAGGCCGTTCTGGACGACGCCCTGATTCTCATTACCGACAAGAAGATCTCCAACATTCAGGAGCTGCTGCCCATCCTGGAGCAGGTGGTGCAGTCCGGCAAGAAGCTGCTGGTCATCGCCGAGGACGTGGAGGGCGAGGCCCTGTCCACCCTGATTGTCAACAAGCTGCGCGGCACCCTGAATGTGGTGTGCGTCAAGGCCCCCGGCTTCGGCGACCGCCGCAAGGAGATGCTGGAGGATATCGCCGTGCTGACCGGCGGCACCGTCATCACCTCCGACATGGGCTATGAGCTCAAGGAGGCCACCATGGACATGCTGGGCCGCGCCCGCCAGGTGAAGGTCTCCAAGGAGAACACCATCATCGTGGACGGCGCCGGCTCCGCCGACGCCATCAAGGCCCGCGTCAACCAGATCAAGAGCCAGATCGAGACTACCACCTCCGACTACGACCGCGAGAAGCTCCAGGAGCGCCTGGCCAAGATGGCCGGCGGCGTGGCGATCATCCGTGTGGGCGCCGCCACCGAGGTAGAGATGAAGGAGAAGAAGCTCCGCATCGAGGACGCCCTGAACGCTACCCGCGCCGCTGTGGAAGAGGGCATCGTGGCCGGCGGCGGCACCGCCTATGTCAACGCCATCGCCTCCGTGGAGAAGCTGCTGGCCGAGACCGAGGGCGACGAGAAGACCGGTGTGTCCATCATTGCCAAGGCCCTGACCGAGCCCATGCGCCAGATTGCCACCAACGCCGGCATCGACGGCTCCGTGGTGCTGGAGAATGTGAAGAAGGCCGACAAGGTGGGCTACGGCTTCGATGCCTATAATGAGACCTATGTGGACATGATCTCCGCTGGTATCGTCGATCCCACCAAGGTGACCCGCTCCGCTCTGGAGAATGCGGCCTCCATCGCCGCCACCCTGCTGACCACCGAGTCCCTGGTGGCCGACAAGCCCCAGCCCCCCGCTCCGGCTGCTCCGGCTGCCCCCGATATGGGCGGCATGTACTGAGCCAGAGAGAAAAAAGGCCCGGAACCGATTTGGTTCCGGGCCTTTTTGCAGGGCTGTGGCCTGTCGACGGGGCTAAAAAGAGCTGCTGCTTCCGGCATACGGAAAAGCAAGAAATACGAAGGCACCCCCGGAGCCGTTGGACTCCGGGGGTGCCTGGTGTGTAGGGGGAGATCAATCAGGCCGCGGCCTGGGCGGCAGCGGGGATCAACTGCGCCTGGAAGAAAGCGGCGGTGGCGTCCACCGTCTGATAGAGGGCAGTGAAATCGCCAGAGAACACGTTGTAGGTGTGGTCGCAGTTATCCACCAGCAGCAACTGGCTGTCGGCGTTAGCGGCGGCCTTCACAATCTTCTCGGCGTTATCGGGGGTGACGGTAGTATCGTCCTTGCCGTTGATGGCCAGAATGGGGGCCTTGATGTCAGCAGTTACCTTCAGAATGTTGGTTTCGGCCACCTCCTGGAACCAGCGCTCACCCAGCTCCAAGGGCTCCCGCCAGTCAAAGGTCATCGTATAAAAGCCCTCTTTTTTGGCCTGGGCATAGGCATCCTCAAAGCTGGTACCCGCAAACAGGGAGGCGCCGTTCAGCTCCAGGGCGCCGGACCAGGTGACAACAGCCTGGAAGGTGTCGGGGTGGGCCTCTGCGGCCAGCAGGGCGTCGGTTCCGCCCTGGCTCCAGCCCATGACGCCCAGGTTCCCGCCGTCCACAGTCTCCAGGCCGGCCAGGTAGTCCGCGGCGGCCTTGGCGTCAATGACGGCGGAGGTGTAGTTGTAATCCCGGTAGCTGGCGGTGGAGTCGCCGTTTCCCATGAAGTCGATGCGCAGGGTGGCGATGCCGTCGGCGGCCATACGGGGGGCGGCCAGGGCGTAACCCATGCCGGCTTCGTCCCGGTTGGAGCCGGTGCCGTGGAGCATCACCACGCCGGGGACCTTCGCGTCCTTGGAGGCGGAGACGGGCAGGGTCAGGGTGGCGGGAATCTCATGGGCAGGGATCCCGTCCTGGGCGGCTACAGGGATGGAAACCACGGTCTCCACATAGGTGGGCTTGAGGACGCTGAAGTTCTTGAGCACCTGGGCAAACTCAGCGCGGGTGAGCTGGCCGTTGGGGTTCAGATTGCCCTTCTGGTCACCGGTCATCACCTTGCCATAATAGCAGAAGGTCATGCCCTCCAGATCGGCGGCGGGGATGGAGTCGTAGTCGGGAGCCTCCTTCATAGCCATGCCGGAGGTGTCCACGGTAATACCCTTGTAGGAGGCGTAATCGGCGATAATAGTGGCGATACCGGAACGGGTGATTACGGTGTCGGTGCCGTACTCAGTGCCCTCAAACAGGCCGGCGGAGGCGGCCCAGTTAATGGCGTTGGCGTACCACTCGCCCTCGGTGCCGGTCACAGTGGTCTTTTCAACCGCGGGCTTACCCTCCATGTTATAGAGGGTCTGGTACACGGTGGCGCGGGTGACGGTGCCGGTGGGCTCAAAGCCCTTGTTGGTGCCGTTCATGATGCCATTGTCCAAGGCATACACGGCGGCGTTGTAGTACCAGGAGCCGGTCTCCAGATCGGCGGGATAGTTGGCGGGCTCGTCCACAATGGTGATGCGGCCGGCGGGCTCGCCGTACTGCTCGGCGGTGATGGTGCCGTCCAGCTCCTCAGTGGTGTAGTTGATCAGGGCGTCCTCCAGGGACACGCCCACATCCTTCCAGCCGCCGGCGGTCTTGAACACGCCGTAGGTGTCGCCGCCCTTGGCGGTGAAGTCGTTGGTGGCGATGGTGTAGGTGGCGGCGGGATCAAAGGCCTCGCCGTTCACCGTGGAGATGGTGACGCGGCTGCCGGGATTGGCAGGAGCGTAGTAGGTAGAGTTGGCGTATTGAGTGCCGTTCACATAGGGAACGCCGGTGTTGAGGGTGAACTCAATGCCGGACACCTGGGGGAAGGCGCCGATGGCCTCGGGGGTGGTGCAGGTAGCGGCCTCCAGGGCCTCCAGAAGCTGGGCGCCGGTCACGTCGATGGTGGCCACGGTGTTGCCGAAGGGGAAGACGGCCAGCAGGCTCTTCTTGGAAATGTCGCCCTTGGCCAGAGCCTCGCGGATGCCGCCGCCGTTGGTCAGCGCGGCGTCCACGTTCTCCTCGCCCAGAGTCTGGCGGGCCTGCCACAGGATGGCGTCGGCGGCAAAGTCGCCCAGGTTGGTCTCAGTGGTGCGGACGCCCTCGCCCTCGGGGAAGGTCATCTCGGCCTTGGTAACAGGATCGGTGGCCGCACCGCCGGAGCGGGAGCCGTTCAGATCCACCTCGGTGGTGGCGATCTTCTCGCCGTAGACCTTATCAACGGCGGTGTTGCGGTCGTCCACCAGCTTGGCCACATCGGCGTCGGTCTTGGTGTAGGAGGCGGCGGGAACCAGCTCGTCGGTCAGGGTGCCGGTCTCCTGATCGTAGATCACCACGCCCACGTTGGCCAGAGCGGTGCCGGTGGAGACGATCTTGGCGCCGTTGACCACGTTGGTGTCGCCCACCTTGGCAATGATATCGGCAGTGGTGGAGTGGCTGTGGCCGTCGATGAACAGGTCAATGCCGTTCACGTGCTCACACACGTCGATGGAGCGGTTGCCGATGCTCTCGTCATCGATGCCCAGGTGGCCCAGGCAGACAATCAGATCGGCGCCGGCCTTGTTCAGCTCATCGACCTGAGCCTGGGCGACGGCGTACAGCTTGTCGGTCTGGGGGAAGGTGATGCCGGGCATCTTGGAGGCGTCGGCCTTGGTCAGGGTCTCGGGGGTGGCCAGGCCGAACACGCCCACCTTCACGCCGCCGATCTCAAAGATCTTGTTGGAGTCGAAGACAGTCTTGCCGTCGGCCTCAGTGGTCATGTCGGCGCACAGGATGGGGAAGTCGGCATCCTTGGCCAGGGCCTTGAGGTTGTCGATGCCGAAGTCCAGCTCATGGTTGCCCACGGTCATGGCATCATAACCGGCGGCGTTCATGAACTCGATGGCGCTCTTGCCCTGGTCGGCGCTCACCAGGGGCTTGCCCATGATGGAGTCGCCGGCAGAGACCAGCAGCACATCGGCGCCAGCGGCCTCGAAGTCCTTCTTCAGCTGGGCCACACCGGCCATGCCGAAGGAAGTGCCCTCCTCGTCCAGATCCGCGCCGTGGGTGTCGTTGGTATGGAGAATAACAACCTTACCATCGACATCGGGAATGACATAGGGGGTTGCGGTTTCTTCCTCTGCGGCAAAGGCGGCCCCGAACAGGGAGCACACCATAGCCAGCACGAGGAACAGGGACAGGAATTTGCTTGCGGGTTTTCTCATAGAAAACATTCCACCTTTCCTCATTGCCTTTCCCTATGAAAGGCGTTTTTTGGGGCATCCTAATGGTAACAAACTGGAAACAAAAATACAAGGTGGGGGAGAAAAAAAGTGTGCAAAAAGCACACGAATCTTATGAGCCCGCTGCTCAAAAGATTCGTGTAGGAAATAATTTATTTTTCAGCCCAGTTGCCGGTGGCCTCCGCCTTCAGATAGGCGTTGATGAAGCCGTCCAGCTCGCCGTCCATCACGGCGTTGATGTTGCTGGTCTCATAGCCGGTACGGTTGTCCTTTACCAACTGGTAGGGCATAAACACGTAAGAACGGATCTGGCTGCCCCACTCGATCTTGAGCTGTACACCCTTGATGTCGGAGATCTTCTCCGCGTGGGCCTGCATCTGAAGCTCCACCAGCTTGGAGCGCAGCATCCGCATACAGGTGTCCCGGTTCTGAAACTGGCTGCGCTCGGTCTGACAGGAAACCACAATGCCGGTGGGCTTGTGGATCAGGCGGACAGCGGAAGAGGTCTTGTTGATGTGCTGGCCGCCGGCACCGGAGGAGCGGAACACCTGCATCTCGACATCCTCCGGGCGGATGTCCACCTCTACATCGTCGGGAATCTCCGGCATGACCTCCAGCGCGGCGAAGGAGGTCTGACGCCGGGCGTTGGCGTCAAAGGGGGAGACCCGGACCAGCCGGTGCACGCCGTGCTCACTCTTGAGGTGGCCGTAGGCATTCTCACCCTCGATGGAAATGGTGGCGCTCTTGAGGCCGGCCTCGTCGCCGTCCAGGTAGTCCAGCGTCTTGCACACGTAGCCGTGGCGCTCCGCCCAGCGGGTGTACATGCGGAAGAGCATCTGCGCCCAGTCCTGGGCCTCGGTGCCGCCCGCGCCGGCGTGAAAGGTGAGGATGGCATTGGAGCCGTCATACTCGCCGGTGAGCAGAGTGGACAGCTTGGCCTCCTCTATCTCGGCCTCCAGCTTGGCGAAGCCCTCCTCCACTTCGGGAACCAGAGTCTCGTCCTCGGCCTCGTTGCCCAACTCGCACAGGGTCATCAGGTCGTCCCACTGGGTCTTGCGCCTTTGCTGGCCCTCAATCTTGTCCCGTAGCTGCTTGACCCGCTGCTGCACCTTTTGGGCCTTCTCCAGGTTGTCCCAAAAGCCGTCGGAAGCGCTCTCCGACTCCAGCATCTCCACCTCCCGGATGGCCGTCTCCAGGCCCAAGGCCTGGTCCAGCTCGTCCAGCTCTGGGCGCAGATTGTTGAGCTTTACCTTGTATTCATCAAACTGAAGCATGTAAAACCACACTCATTTCCATAAAATAGCCCTCATATTATATCCAAAAGAGTGGAAATTGTAAAGAGAGTGGCAGGAAAAAACCGCCCGAGGGCGGGCGGTTTTATCGCTCACTGACCATCCAGCCGGGATCGGCGCGGAAAATCAGGTCATCTATGTCTTCCTTTGGCTCGGTGCGCAGAATGGTTTCGTCCTGCTGCGTGTGTTGCATGGGGATACCTCCTTCGTAAGTCGTGTACATATCAGTATATGCCGGAGGGAGGGAAAGATGTATACGATTCCTGTCGGGCGGCTTTTTAAAAATAGGGGTTGACAAGAGGCTTTGACTGTGGTATTCTAATTGAGCACTCAAAAGCAAGAGACTGGAGCCCTCCACGCCGGAGTGGCGGAATTGGCAGACGCCCGGGACTTAAAATCCCGTGGGAGGAATCCCGTGCCGGTTCGACCCCGGTCTCCGGCACCATATCGCGGGGTAGAGCAGCTTGGTAGCTCGTCGGGCTCATAACCCGGAGGTCGGTGGTTCAAATCCATCCCCCGCAACCACATTGTGCGACCAAAAAAGATATCGCACCGGAAAACCCCGAAGCCGCAACGGTTTCGGGGTTTTTTCGCGTCCATTTTTGACTGCACGAAAAAAAGATATCTTCCCACCTCTTCCACGTGCGGTGAGGACTTGAACTAAAACTGAGGGCTTTTGCGCCCAATTTTGAGTGAGCAACACGGAAAAATTTCTGTTTCTTCGAAAATTATTTTGTTAAATTTTTGTGAACAAAGTGGTTTGTGCTAAAATGTAGTACAAACCACTTTTCTATTCCACACATCTTGGCCGTCACTTTTTTAAGGTGACGGCCTTTTTTCTTTTCAGATAAAATCAAAATGAGAGCCCAAAGGGCATTACGCACAGGAGGAAATTAACTTGGATCGAAAACAGTATTTTGAAGAACTACATATTGCGCTCACGCGAGAGGGTTTCACCTCCCAGCCTGAGCAGGACGAATTGCTTCCTGTGGAGTGGGATGGTCTCCCCCTCTGCCGGATTACAGCGGACGGAGGCGTTCGCTACTGGCAGGAGGATGTAGCGACGCCGGAACGGGAACGAGCCTGTGAGCGAGCCACCGATCTGGCCTGTACCGTGCGTGAGTACATGACGCTGCTGGAACAGGCTCCGCCCCTGCAAGCCCAAAGCCTGACCGGTGACTACCGCCTGCTGGCTGACTTCAACGGAGCCGTGCTGGCTGCCCATCCCACCCGGCTTGGCGTCCAATTCGTCACATGGGGCTGGAGCTTCGACCGCACAGGTCTCAACCAGGGCAATTACTTTCAGGAAAACTATGTAGGTGCCAAGCAGGACTTCGCCATCCGCGCTGGCCTCATTTCCAAACAGCAAATTTTCAATCAGGAGCAGCTTGTTGAAATCTACCGGTGCTGCTCTGACACCTTGGACGCTGGTTTTGACTTGACTGCCGAGCAGGAAAAGTGCATCCGGAGTGTTCAGGAGCAGATTGCCATTGTAGCTCCCGATACTCTGGAGCGCATAAGAGAGCAGGAGCAGCACCCCATGGAACCCTACAACCAAGAACCGATCTTGTAATATTCAGGCGCCGGAGTTTTGGAAATAAGACTCCGGCGCTTTTTTATTGCCTCAAACCAGACAGGAGGATTGAAGATTGGAGCAAAAGAACGAACAAAAAGCGCCGCTGCGCATCAAAAATCTGGCTGAGTTGAAACGCTGTATCCGCCCCGGGACAGAGTTGGTGGCAACCAGCCATAGCAAGCACCCTGCCCTGGTCGGGCTTGTACGGGTGGTGACTGAGGTTCAGACCAACGCTTACTATTCCGTGGTCAAGGATCAGCCAACTCATCAATATTCGACCTGTAATTACGGGAAGGGATTCCGCTCTGATTTCGAAAAGGCATCCAACTATTTATTTGAGGGCACGACCATCAAGGTCCTTGACCGCAGAAGCAGTGATGGCAGCGTGCTTTACGAAATGGAACTTTATCCGGGCGAATACCTTGTCCTCGGTCAGAAGAACGACATGGAGGAGAATGCGGATATCAGAGAAGACAATGGCGAAATCAAGCAGGAAGGGATGAACATGACCTTATGACACGCTATTTCATGCGAGATACGCCGCTGTGCCAGCTGGAACAGCAGATGATGACCCCGCCCAATTTCAAGGCCAGAGGTCACGGCCGGTATTCTCCCGGTTTCCAATACAGCAGCGAGGACACGGAGTGCCCATACTGTATAAACTTCAGGCGCAATCAGCCTTGTCCGCTGAAACTGTGCATTTGCCTGGATGAACGGATCGCGGCCTGCGCACTGAATCTCAATGAGTTCGTCAGGGATTGCTTCTTCCCTGAAGCGGGGGTACAGCTTCTGGCCCGCTTAGAGAGGAATTTCACTTGCTGCTCCATCAGCTTTTTTCTGAATGAGTGCCATCGTGAGCGCTGGCAGCACTGGCGCGAGCGCTACTATCGAATGTCAGGCCGTAATCTGGCCGCGCTGTTTCTCCTCACGGCGTATGAGGATATCTGGCGCAGGATGATCTGGAAGTTTGATGCCCGCGGATTTGACTTCCAGTCCGTCCAGCTTTCCGGCATCCAGCCGGAACTGTACAGTGTTTACCAGGCGGCCAAAGCCATCTCCACCGGCAGCCACAATATCACTCTTGCCGATCTCGCATTCCCCGAATTGGTCACAGATGAGGCGTTCCACCTGATTGTCTGCACTCTGCTTCTGGCCAAGTACGGAGATGCGATTTTGAATTTTGAAGGAAAGTAAGGTGATGCAATGTGATGATGGAAGCAGTTCTGAGCAACGCCGACCACCCGGAATACGGTGTTGCGACGATTCCTCTTCCCATTCCCAGAAATCAATACGACCACTGCGTTGCGCTGTTGGAGGCACTGGAGATCGGCGATGCCTCTGAAGCTGACTGCCGGGTGGACTCCCTCGACAGCGCATGGCCCGTGCTGAATCGGCTGGTGAGCACCAAGGTCAACCTGGACGAGCTGGACTATCTGGCCAAGCGGCTGGACAGCTTTACTGTGGGCGAGTTTTCGCAATTTCAGGCGATGGTTGAAAAACTGCATCTCACCAGCATGAAGGATCTCATCAACCTGACCTTCTGCTGCCAGCAGGCGACGGTGATCACGGACTTCACAAATTTGAAAGAGGTTGGCCGTGATCACTACATGAACATCCATGGCGGGTGTGCCAGCATGGAAGAACTGGAACAGTTGGACGGAGTGGAAACCGCTGTCCTGTTGATTGAGGACAATGAGGGGACTATCACCCGCTACGGAGTGGTCTATGACAACGGCATGCAGCTTTCACAGCTCTATGATGGGAAGCACCTGCCCTGCTATCACTATGAGGCCGATATGACCGTTGTCGGGATATCCTCCCGGTGGGAGCCGGAGAACAGTAGGAATGTGACCTGGATCTATCTCCCTGCCTCAAAAGGACAAATTGAGCGCGCCATGCAGCGTTCCGGCATTGCTGACCCAAAGGATATGCGCCTTTTTATGGCAGACAGTTCATTCCCGGAGGAAGTGGATGTAGCACTGGACTTCCGGTGCGACAACATCTACGAGCTCAATGAGCTGGCGCTGGTCGCAGATAAACTCTCATGTGACGACCGCAGAAAGCTGGGAGCAGCAGTAAGTATGGCTAAACCGGAATGCGCCAGCCAGATCCGCCGCTTGGCGGAAAACCTGGATCTGTTTGAATTCGCCCCCGGCGCCCACACCCCCGAGGAATATGGGAAATACATGATTCAGAGATCCGGCCATTTTGAGTATGACCCCAATCTGGACGAGTTTTATGACTACGAGCGGTATGGCCTGCAACACATGGGCTATCAGTCGGGCGTGTTTACCGACCGCGGCTACATCGCCTATGTCGGTACAGTAAGTCTGGAGGAACTGATGGCAGACGACCCGGCAGAGTCCTATCAGCGGGAGCAGGACTTTCAGATGGGAGGGATGACATGATCCAACTCTTTATGAGCCGCAGCGGGAGTTCTGTCATTGTCCCGCTCAATTTGCCCGCATCTCATGGCGCTATGGCAGAAGCGTACAGCCAGCTTGAACAAGCTAACAGAACAGGAAAAACAGAGATCGTTGAGATCAAAAGTGTGATTGCCAACCTGCCGTCATATCTCGGCGGACTCGACCCTGATTCCAGAACGCAGCTTGCACAGCTGAATCTGCTTTCGAGCATCATTGCCAAAATGGACTCTCGTTAACGGAGCATCTATGCCGGCGCCTTGGATGGCAACAGCATCAATGATCTGAACGATATGATCCGTGTGGCGGAACAGGTATCGGACTACATTCTCATCCCTAATGTCAATTCGGATGTGACGCTTGGCCGGTATGTCGCTGTTGCCGGCCAGATTCAGGGCGATCCCAGGTTCCCCGAAGCGGCCTGGCCCTACCTGGACTTCGCGAAAATCGGTGCGGAGTACTATGCCGAGCATGGTGGTGCGTACACCCATGCTGGCTATGTGCTTCTCAAGCAGGATGCCGAACCCGTCAGAGAGAAGGCGGCAAAGATCCGGCTTGACCTCTCCTCCTCCCAAGCGCAGGCGAGTGTATCGCTTCCGGCATTGAAGGAGGAATTGGAGCGAGTAAAAAAGTTGCTGGGGATCGATTGTTTTGCAGAGGCCGCAATTACCAAGGTTTCTTTTGCTGTTCCCAATTTGAACGAGTATATTCCCACCACGGGAGTATGCGTGGAAGATGCAAACGAATTGGCTTGGGCAATCGAGGGGATGCAGCTTGAAGACAGCGAGCTGATGAAATACCTGTCGGTTCTTTCTGTGGAGCAGCCGGAAACCATGCAGGATGCTCTTCGATATGCCATGAATCTGGACGACTATGAGCGTATCACGGAGGACACCTATGAATATGGCCAAACCGTCCTTCGGCGCATTGGCGCTGATGACGAGCTAATCGATACCATCGACGGGTATATGGATTTTGAGAAGCTGGGCGAGGACATTATGGCAGAGGAAGGAGTCCGGCGAACCGAGTTCGGCCTGATCCGCCGATGCAGCAGCCCTTTTTCTGAGGAAACACATACGTTAGAGATGGAATACCTTTCATAATGACTCGGGCAGTCAATTTTCTCTTGGTATAACTGATGGCTTATATGTTGCTTAAAGTAAAGAATACTGAACAGCATCACCTGATGGATTAGGAGGAATGCAAATGAAAAAGAAACTCATGATCTCGGTGGCTTTGCTGGCCGTACTGGGAGCTGCTGTTGTAGGCTATTTTCACTTCTCTTATAAAAATGTTTTTGACCATGGCTAATCTCTCTAAACTGTGGTATGTTGTGTACTTACCAAACGAAGGAGGTGAAAAAACATGAAACAGAAACCTACGAAAAAATGTGAAAACGGTGTTCAGCTGAGGCCCGCTTCCATTGAGGAGGCGGGCCTTTTCTATTCAGAACTGGACCAGAAACAGGATGAAGCTCTGGGCACAGTTGGTCACATCCGCATGGACTTTGGTTCTGGTGGCAAGGAATTTTGGCATACCTGGTGGCCTCACAACGAGGATCGATTCAATACTTTGGAATTCAAGGAAGAACTCCAAGCTATCGTTGACACCTTACGAGCAAACGGGCCGCTAAAAGATTTGGCCTCCATGAGCAACTACTGTCACAAAAACGGCGGGACCATCACAGAGGACAGCAGAAGTTTTGGATATGTGGCAGAAACAGACCACTACCGCTACTGTCTCCGCTGTACCCCCACTCCGGGTGATTATCAGGGCTACCTATACTGCTATGATAAGCGGCAGCAGGAAATGGCCCAAAAGGACAAGATAGTGGGGCGAGTGACCTTTGCAGATGGGACGGCTCAGGAGTTCACAGACCCACATCAGTATCTTCAAACTATCAAAGAAGAACTTCCACTCCGCAATACGACCGGATTCAAGCACGAAACGCTTTCTGAAGATCCAGAGATCAAGAAAGCAGTGGATGATATTCTGTTGGATTTTGCGGGCGAGGAAAATCCTCGACGAACCTGTAACTACGGCTTGACCGAGAAAGGGTTGCAAGCCCTTCAAGATGTGGCAGACCCGTCCCTCCCCCATTCCTATGCGTGGTTTGTGATGACTGATTGTAACACCCCGCAGGAGCAGCTCCACCGTAACCTTACCCTGGACGAAGCGGTCGAGCTCTATCAGAACAGCGACCATCCTGAGAAACGGCTTGGTGTCACCAAGGATGACTTCGCAACAGTCGACTTTGTCCGAATGGTGGACGGGGAGCAGACATTTTTCGGTGACTATCAGAAACTGGAGAGTTTCAAGAACGATCCAACGATTTTCGAGGCAGTAGAACAACTCCATCAGGAATTGGAGGATATGTCCCAAGATCAGGGCATGACCATGTAGGAGGTGCAAGATGCAAATACAAAAAGAGTGGCTGGACTTTCTCCGGGAGCAATATCCCAAGGGGTCTCGCATTCGATTGACGGAAATGAAAGATGATCCCTACGCACTGTCCCCTGGAAGTATGGGGACGCTCAAATATATCGATGATGACGCACAGTTTCATATCAGTTGGGACAACGGCAGTGGCCTTGCCCTCCGGATTGGCGAAGACCGATTCCGCGTTCTGTTACCGGAACCCCAGACTCTGAAATTCTACATGCCTCTCACCGCTCAACTTTACGGTCGTGACAGCTGGGGAGATCTGGAGGAGTACGGCAACGATTTGAATGGTCGTGATCTGCGAGATTATCAGTCGTGCATTCACGAGGCGCTTCTGGAAAACCAGGTGCCGGAGGAAAAAAGTCGCGGCCTTATGCGCTGGTATGATAAACAGGATGGGGTAAATGAAAAAGTTCAGTCCATCGTGTTTGACGCAGAAAGCCGCGATGGGCAGCTGTGGTGCGTAGCGGAATGCAAGGTAGTGGGTGACCTTCTGCCGGAGGAAAAAGAGGCCCTGGCTGATTACATTTCAGGTCAGGCGTCGGACGGTTGGGGCGAGGGATTTGAGCAGCGGGCCATCGATCTGGAAGAGGGGGAACTTTATGTGAGTCTCTGGAACTCCAGCAACTGGACAATCCAGACCGAGGAAGAAAAGTTCTCCCCCGATTCTCTCACCCGCCTGCCGGATATGTGCTGGTCTGTGCTTCCCGGTGAAGGAACACTTATCTGCATCAAAAAAGGTGAGAGCGGCTACTACCCCAGCGACTGGAGTACCGGCGACAGGGCCCAGAACCGCTACCTGGCGGACTATAACAACCAGCGTCGGGGCATTACACCGGCACAGGAACAGGCGATGCTCACTGGCAGCATGTGCGGTTGGGATGTACCTGGTGCGGATCCCAAGTGGTATGAAGAACATCAGAACCAGGAGACGGGAGGAATGACGCTTGAATAAAGGATTCACCGTATATGTAAGTCCTTTGGAAATGGACAGTACAGCTCACCGGTTGGTAGAACTGCCTATGGAACAGGAAAAACTGGATGCACTCCAGCTGGAACTGAACACCGGCTCCCCCCTCTATACCGAAGTATCGGACTTCTGTGGGCGGGAATACCTTGAGGAGCATTTGCCAGAGGATATGGATCTGACAGAGTTGAATCTGCTGGCTGAGAAACTGGCCTCCTTGGAACCTGTCCAGGAAGCGGCCTTCGAGGGCCTTGTCCGCATGGATCTGGATAAAGGAATGACGGAACTGCCATTGTGTCGGCTGGTCGACCTGGCCAACAGTGCGGATTGCTGTCATGTTGCTCCAGGAGTTGGTAATGACGAGCAGCTGGGACACTTCTATGTGGACAATGATTTCCCGGTAATTCCGCCCGGCCTGCCGGAAGAGGTGTATGAGGTTCTGGACTATGCAGCCATTGGCCGAAAGGCCAGAATGGAGGAGGGCGGAGTCTTCACCTCCAAAGGCTATGTGGTACAGCACACCGACCTGGATGTGAGTTACTCGCAGTCCCATTGTGGGCCGCAGATGGAGGTGATGAGTCCATGAAACACTGCCTTGCCCCTCTTTTGGAGGGGATGGAGATGGGCAAATCGGAACATGATTGGCTGGAACAACGGTTGGAAAGCATGACAGCAAAGGAAGAACTGCTCTTCCGAGGTGCCATGCAGATTGAATCACCAAGGGACATTCAGACGACCATCCAAATTCTTCAGGGATTGGATCACTACCAGCTCCTCTATGGAGCAGAGGACGATGTGCTACTGGGACGATTCGTCATGGAGCATATTCACACCCCCACACACGCGGCACGGGGCTACCTTGACCCGGAAATTGTTGGGGCAGCCTATCGGGAACATGGTTCAGGCAGTTTTGTTGAGAACCACTATGTAGAGCGGCTGAACCCCGATCGTCCCTTGCCGGAGGTAAATCCCAATATGCCGCTGCCTAACACCGGTGAGTATGCAATTCGGATCAAACTGGTAAGCAGAAACAATATGGAGGGTGTCTGGATTGGATTCCCCGACACAGGAGAGTACATGGATGCAGTCCATCCGGATGAACTGCTTCTCGGGCTGGATGCCTTGCAAGCAGAAACACTGGATCAGTGCATGGCGGTGGATGTGGACTGCGCTCTGCCCCAGATTACCGACATCCTCAACCAATATGACTCCGCAGGAGAATTGGTTCGCCACGCCATTGACTTCGGCTATGTCTGGGCGGAACAGGGGCAGGGAGAACCCCACTGGTTGGAAAAATGGATGTGTGTCATGGAGTTGGAAGACTGTCACCGCCTGGATTTGGCACTGGATCTCGCCCAAAACCTCCATTGCTACGAATATATTCCCCGCGGGGTTGATCTTGCGCAGTATGGCATGGACTTGGCCCGAAAGGAGGGTGTACTTGGCCAGGATCCGCTGCTCAACCAGTGCTTTGACTCTGTAGCCTACGCCCAGCATCATATGGCAAAATATGGCCTGTCCACAACAGACCATGGCTATGCAGCCAGGAATGGGCAAGAGGTCATCTACGAATACAGCCAGCCAGAACATGAACCGGAGATGACCATGTAACAATCTCACACCAAATTAGGGGCCGTTTTTCCGAAAGGGACAAAACGGCCCCTTCTTTTTTGCGCCCTTTTTCGGTAAAACGTGTCCGGAAAAGGAGGCATTTATGAGAGATGACAAGTTGTTGGACTATTTGAAAAGTTCCTGTCATGGCCGTGAAAACCGGAAAAGCGGCAGGGAGTTGGCTCGGACACTGGGGATCAATGTTAAGGATCTTCAAAAGTTGGTAAAACGACTGCGAAAGAAAAAGAACCCCATCGCTAGTGACCAGTACGGCTATTACTATGCCGCCACCGCTGCGGAACTCTGTGACAGCATGGATTTTCTCCAGGGGATGGCGGATGGCCTGATGGAAGATATCCGCAGTATGCGAGGGTGCCTTGATGGTTACTCGGAAAGGGACGGTGCTGCTAATGGCTAAGCCCTTCTTTCCGTGGATGGGGAACAAAGAGAAACTTGTTCCCTACATCCACCAGCTGATACCGCCCCATGTGAAACAGTTTACGGAGGTGTTCGGTGGAAGCGGTGCCGTCATCTTAGGTCTGCAGCCGAAGAAGGGCCGGTTGGACATTTATAACGATCTGAACGACGACTTGTTCAATGTGTTTTGCTGCGTCAAAGAAAAATCGTTCTCGCTGGCCAAAGAACTGAAGTTTCTGCCGGTGCATGGCAGGACACCCTTCGCCTTCTACCGCGATATGGCCGCTCATGAGCCGGACTTCTATCGGCATATTGAGGAGGAGAAACGAGTTGTAGCGGAGTCCACTTGTTTTACCGAAGAAGAGATCCGCGAACTGCTCACGATCCTGGATGGCAACGCAAAATTTTTTGATGTACGGCGGGCAGCGGCTTTTCTGTTCACCACTTACGGCAGTTTCAGTGGGACAGGAAATTCTGTTGGCATTAAAACTGTGGACCCGCAGGCAATCGTGGATAAGCTGCCTCAGGTTTCAAGACGGCTGGACAGTGTTTTTCTGGAGCATCAGGACGCCCTTGTGCTGATCCCCAAGGAGGACCGTCCAGACGGAATCATCTATGCAGATCCACCCTATATGCTGACAGAAAAGGTCTATGATGTGCGATTCCTTCCGGAACACCACATCGTCCTTCACGACAGGGCAAGTTCATGTAAGGGGTATGTGATCATCTCCTACGGCTATGATGACCGGATCATTGATCTGTACAAAGATGATTTTTTCATCATCTCCTTGAAACGAACCAATCCGCTGTCACAGACCGAAGGTTCCACCTTCAGGGAGTTGATCATCACCAACTACGATCCCAGCCCCTACCTGAATAAGCAACTGGATATCTTTGGGCAGGCAACTGAGGCCATGTGGGAACCTGTCATCCTGCACCGGCCTCGCAGAATCTTAAAAGCAGACTAGGAGGTAATTTGAAATGAAGTTTGTATTACATCGTAATCCCGAGAACAGAAATCAGAAAATTCCTTTCCCCGCCATGCAGATGGCTGAATTGGCTGACGCGGAGCAGCTGACCATCCAGGCAGATGCAGGCAGCATCCTGATCAGCCGGGAGGACATCACGCCGCGGCAAGCCATCATCACGATTACCCACCTCAATGAAGTGATCGACTCCTTGGTTCTCCAGTTGGTGGACGCCAGCAATGAAATCGTCGATGTCCTGGATCTCCCGGATCCCCTCGATACCGTGGATGAGGATGTGCTGGATGATCTTCTGGGGGCAGGCGCCAACCCGGATGGCCTGCGCCTGCTCCTGGCGGTGGAGGATGAAGTAGATGAGGAATGATACCTACCTCTATACAGACGGCCTGGACGCAGCCAGACGCAGCGGCCAGATTGCCCTATGGCGTGCCAGTCATCAGGCCAACATCGCCTGTAAAAAGGCGATTGAGGACAGTATCCGACAAGGCTTTGATGGTATGCACCTCAAAGAGGACTGCGCCAAAGAGGTATTGGAAGAGTTTGGGTTTAAGCGGGTGAACTGGGTACTGGCAAACACCATCCAGGAAAAGAGTGGCGATGGCCGATTCCGCCCCGACAACAGAAGTTGGGCACAGCGCACCTTTATTCCGGAAGATATGGGCCACAAGGTGGAGTTTATTGTTAACTCACACTCCGAGGTTGTGAATGGTTTTGTGAACCAAGTACGGGAGGCCTATCAGAAGCTTAACCTCTTCGGCCCAGAACACTGCGAACCCAATTCATGGGAGGATTTAGATTACACAGGAAAGGTGCTGGTACTGAGTCCGGACACTCTGAGAGAATCCTGCTGGACACAGGAAAATCAGCTTTGGTATGCCCATGATGGATTTGGGTGCAGTCCCCATGCCATCGGTCGTTCTATCCGCTGTACCTGCCTGGGAGATGGAGAACATACCAGATGGAACCGATTAGACTTCATCGGAGTCCTGCAGGAGAATCTTCTGCCGGAGTGGGCTGAGGAAAAACTGAACGAGCTGACAGGCCAGAATGTTGATCACAACATGGAAGGCATGAAGATGGAGTGAAGTCTGCAAATAAAAAGTCAATAGGGAAATGAAGAAAAATTGAGAGGAGGGGAAAAGGACATGCCAAAAGCAGCCAGCAGGTAAAGGACGCTGGCCGGATTAGCAGGTATGTAGCAGTAAGGATTATTTCTGAGGCAGGATAATCGTTGCTTTGGAGAAACCTTTCCAATCCAAGCATTGCCCGCAGCGGTCACAGTAAGGCTGGTATTCCCGTTCGAGAGTTCTCCCACATTGGGGGCAAACTGGGAAACCAGTCAGGCCGTGAAAGAAGTGAAAGCAGCGGATATGTGTAACCGGCATTGGTTCGCGGAAGGCCATCTCTCGCCAGAGTTCTGAGGGGATCAACAGGTCATTTGGCGTCAGATCAAAACCAACGCAGAGCTTTTCCAGCGTCAGGATCGTAGGCGCAGTCTTGCCCCGGGCAATGTCAGCGAAGTATCTGGAGCTGAGGTCGCATCGTTCCGAGGCGGCTTCATAGCTGAGTCTTCGAGTATCACATAATTTGAGGACGGAGGTGGATAAATTGTCTAAAAACATCTTAATCGCTCTCTTTCTGTCATAAGATGTTTTTAGCGTAAATGCAGTATCGTTCCCCAACAAGGAAGGATGCTTCCTTAATTTCCCTCCAAGGATGCCAGATATTCTTTTACTCTGCCATAGTAGATGCGCAGGAACTTGTTGGCGCCGGCTGTCATGTAAACCAGATAGGGTTTGCCCTCGGCTCGTTTCTTGTCCATGAAACGGTACACTGGATCATCCTGGGGCTGTGTTTTCAGTAGGCAGTCCATAACCAGGAATAAGGCGCGGCGCAGCTCCGGCGCCCCGCTTTTGGAAACCCTCGTACTTTTGGCCTCGTGAGTGCCGGACTGGTCAGCGCCAGGGTCAACACCCGCGAAAGCGGTAATGGCGTTTCGGTGGGTAAACCGGGTCACATCCCCGAGCTCCGCCATGAGCTGAGGGCCAAGAGAATCGCCTACGCCGTGCATGGCCATGACGACGGGATATTCCGGGAGCTGCGCTGCCAGGGCCTGCATTTCAGCCTTGAGCCGTTCCATAGAGGCAGAGATAGCGTTCAGCGCATCAATGGCCTGCCGGACCATGGTTTTGGTCAGGGCGTCCCTGGGGAGCATGGCGATCAGGTCCTGTGCTCCGGCGTGGACCTCAACGGCTTTGCTCTGGCTGAAGTTGTAGCCATGCCGTTTACACCACTTGCGGTAACGCTCGGCAAAGGCAGTGAGGCTCATGTTCCGCACACAGTCCACATGCCAAAAGGTCGTGGCAAAGTCCACCCACTTCTGGCTGCCGTCCTCACGGACAGGGCTGTCAAATAGGGCGTTGACACCGGGATAGGTCTGGTCAAGAAGGGCGATGAGGTTATTTTTCATCATCGTCTTAGTCTTGGTGTATAGACTCTGCTGCCGGTTCAGTGTTTTCAGTTGCATTCGAATCGTATCCATGGGTGTATGTTGGCGCAATTCTGCCCAGTTGTCAATACCGTACCGGGCAATCTTGCGGGAATCCGCCTTGTCTGTTTTCACTTTGCGCAGGGTGTTATTTCCGTAGTCCTTGATGAGCTTCGGATTGACTGCACTGACGAAGACGCCCTCATCATGAAGAAAGCGGGCTACTGGCTCATAGTACCGTCCGGTGTGCTCCATGACTACCCGTGTCTCACCGTCCAGGCTTTTCAAGTAGTCTGCCAGCTCCTTGAGTTCGCTGCCGGTGTGACCAATAGAAAATGGTTTTG
>OKRR01001154.1_pt1 | contig 25198 bp, 26 predicted proteins | sample 1601211 | NCBI WGS metagenome assembly OKRR01 (sample SAMEA3541525, study PRJEB24748) | human gut metagenome | biome: human gut; feature: human-associated habitat; material: faeces | place: China | collected 2012
GGACGTTCTTAAGGATAAGGCATTCTATGGTTTTGTCGGTCAGCTCGGTACATATTTTGGTTTCAATGACTTTGTAAGATACATTGGTAAAGGTGTAAACACTGTACGTGAATTAGATACTGCCATGACTGAAATGCGTAAGGTATCTGATGAGTCAGTAACATCTTTAAAGAATTTCCAAAAGGAAAGTTTTAATATTGCGAATGCTGTTGGAACGACTGCTCTTCAAATACAAAATTCCAACGCCGATTGGATGCGATTAGGTCTGGGGATTGAGGACGCAAAAGAGGCTGCGAAGGACGCAAATATTCTTTTAAATGTATCTGAGTTTGATAACATTGAAGATGCAACAAAATCTCTTGTATCTATGTCTCAGGCTTATAAAGACTTGGACAAATTAACCATTGTAGATAAGCTTAACGAGGTGGGTAAACAATTATTGCCCAAACATACAGTAATGTATGGTGTTATTTAAAATATAACATAGAAGATAACTATATCGGTTAAAAGATGGGGACATTTAAGACCGAGGAAAGACTGTAATATTATTAATTCATATATGGGGATATATGAATATGGATAAAATAAGAATAAAAAATAAACGATTATCAAAATACTTATATTCTCTTGGTTTTGATAGAGAATGTAATTTTGATAATAATAAAAAGGAATATTGGATATTTCAAAAGTCAAGTGAATTGGATGAGTCACTTGATTTTTATTATTATATGCGAAAGAAAAATCGAATACAGTGATTTTTATAAGGAGATGTTATTATGACAAAAGAGAACTTTGACAAGCTTGACAAAACAAAAGACATATATTGTGAATGTTGTAAACAATATAAACCAGTTTCTTCATTTATGTATAGAAATATTAAAGCATCTGGACATAATGCAAATAGATGTAAAACGTGCGACTGGTTTTATAGAAACTATAATGGAAATATTCCAATTATTGATAATTTTTCCAGATTGGAAATAATTGAAACAGTAAGATTTATTTTGGAAGACGACAATATTTATATTAATACACTTGCAGCCAATTTAAATAAAGAGATTCCAGATCTTATATCTTTGATTTATAAGTTAAATATAAAAAATATGCCAATAAAAGTCAAATCCAACTGTACTTCCTGCGGAAAAGAAATAGCCAATAATATAAGTGTATATTTGACAAAGAAAAATTTATATTGCTCACAAGAATGCTATTGGAAAGATAAAACAAATCAATTAGAACATGGAGAAAATAGTCCATTTTATAATCGAATAGAAACAACTTGTACAAATTGTGGAAAAGTTATAAAGGTTATTCCATCTGAGTTTAATACAACAAACCATTTTGGAGACAATCACAATTTTTGTTGTATTGAATGTTATTGGCAATATAGATCAAAATATTATATAAACGAAAAAGCTTCAATGTATCAATATAAATTTACAGAAATACAAAAAGAACGTAGCCGTATTGCCATGGTAAATAATTTATATAAATCAGATAGACTTGAAACAAGTATCCAGAAAATCATTGATGATTTATTAATAAAAAATAATATAGAATTTATACGAGAAAAAGCATTTGATTATTATGCAGTAGATAATTATTTACCAGAATATAATGCAATTATTGAAGTAATGGGCGATTATTGGCATACATCACCATTGATATATAACGAAAGCAAATATCAAATTAATGACTTGCAACAAAAGCAACTACATAGAGACAAACAAAAATATTCCTATATAATGAACCATTATAATATCCCTATTTTATATTTATGGGAAACTGACATAAAGAAAAATCCAAGATTATGTATTTCTTTAATAAAACAATATATTAAAAATAATTGTATTCTCCCAAATTATCATTCCTTTAATTGGGAACTGGAAAACGACAATTTGTTATTAAAGGAAAATATTGTAATCCCATATCAAAGTATGAGTGTAAACAAATATAGACATTTAATAAAAAAGAAAGTAGGATAATCCCCATCCATTAAATAATATTACAGAATCCGTAACGACTACAGGAAATATATGGTAACATATATTTTGAAGTTATCCATCCTAATTTTATATATTATTAGGATGTAATATATAGTCTGTTCTCACACAATAATCCCAATAAAAATGAAATGTGAGACATAGCCAGAAATGACTATGCGCCATAAATTATTTTATGGTCAGTAGAGTAAATTCTCGAAAGTAACAGTTTAAGAACAATTATGCGATTTCGACTGATGAGTTAGCGTCTGCTCTTCAAAGATCTTCGGCTACCCTTTCTCTTATGGGTAACACAATCGATGAAGCTGCAGCTCTTGTGACCACAGCGAATGCAACGATTCAGGACGCAGATAGTGTCGCGGCCGGTCTCCGCACGATCTCTCTTAGATTGGTTGGTACATCAGAAGCCGAAGAAGAATTATCTGCAATGAATGAGGAAGTTGATGCTTTTGTAAAAGCAACCAATTCCAAGAAACAACAAATCATTAAAGATTACACCGCAGTTGCATCGAACCAGTACAAAGGGTTTGACATCCTTGATGATAACGGAAATTATAAAAATACCTATGAAATTCTTTTAGGAATTGCAAAAGTATATAAAGAGATCCAAGAGCAAGACAAAAAACTTGGCACAAACCATGCTATGGCTTTAATCGAAGAGCTGGCCGGTAAGAACCGTTCGAATATCGCATCGGCAATTTTACAAGATCCAAAACAGCTCGAAGAGGTTTTAAAATCATCCCAGGAAGCAAATGGATCAGCCATTGAGGAGCTTAACAAACAACTCGAAAGTGTCGATGGTCGTATTCAGAAACTCACCAATCGATGCCAAGAGTTCTGGGCAACTGTAATCGACACCGACACAGTTAAAACTGGAATTTCGTTATTAACAGATCTTGTTTCCGGTGCTACTGCTCTTGTAGATAAACTCGGTACTCTTCCAACAGCACTTGGCGCTCTTGGAGCCGCATTAAGCGTTAAAAACGTTGGTGGGCGTAAAATGTTTCGCCTCTTGAATATGCCAACAGCATAGATGTTCTATTGGATACAATAGTTTAAACTATGCCAGCCGTGAGATACACGGTGGTAAATAAATAACAGAGACAATAAGCGGGAATGAAGTACAACGGCTGCGTAATGGCAGCGTATCACTACTCTCCTATTGTGGCGACGCAATCAGGATCGTAAAAACGTGACGCTCGACGAATCCGCTGGGATAGATCTCTATGAGATAAGCCCTCACAGTAGCGACAACTCTCACACTGAATTATATGAAACGATGTTCAGTGAATATGCGCTCGGTACTGCTCGTTTTGCCGCGAGTAAAAATAATGGCGGGGTTTCTGCATACCGTCAGTTTGAAGAAATGCAGAAAAATACAATTCGTCCCAATTTACGATGCAATGGCACAAAAGAAAAGGAGACCACCTGATCGGACAGGCAGCCTCCTCGTTTGAGATTAAAAGGAATTGCATAATGTTAAAAGAGTAAATTATTCTTTGTGCTCGGATTTTTTAAAGAATTTTCCAACCAGGTTCAATTTTCCTGCAAGCAGGTCAACATCAAGTCTAAAAGACTCTACACCGGACGAGAAAATTCCATGGACTATATAGAAGCAAAGTACTAATAGTCCTAAAATAATAATCGTTGAGTTCTCCATTTTTCACCTCCCTCTCTGCACGTAGTACATAGAAGGGAAATTATTATACAGAGAACCCGTAGATGTGTTTCTAACACAAAGATTTGTCCTTTCTTTTGTATTTATGCCTTTCTTTTCGCGCAATGCGCTCCCACAGGCGCTTTTGCCCAGCATATTATCGTGGAACACAAACCGCAATGTGGTCATACGGCTATAGTATGCTTGCTGTCATTGTATCATAAATTGGGATGAATTACTACAAAATGGATTGTTTTTCGATCTTCATTTTTCGTAGATTTTTAAATCTTCTCTTGACAAAACATTCTCAGTAATATACAGTGATTATATAAAATCTATTATTTGGAAAGGATGATATATTATGCCAAGAGGAAGAAAGAAAAAAGAAGATATTACATTAGAACAGCAGCTTGAAAATATTGCTACTGAAATTGCAAATAAAGAAGCCGAATTAAAAGAATTAAAGGCAAAACAGAAGGAATTAAAGAAACAGGCTGAACAAGAAGAAATGCAGAAATTGCTTGTAACTGTTAAAGAGAGCGGTCTTTCTATCCAGGAAGCAATCGAACTGTTTAACTCAAAGAAAACAGAAGAAAATAACGCATAGTAATTATAAAGGAGTCGGGAACGACTCCTTTTTCTATATCCACTTCTCTCCTATTTACCAGAAATTACCAGACCAATATTGTCTATAAAATGGTATGATATGGACAAGGAGGTGAATATATGGGAGAACTGGATGACAAGTTTTTTAAAGTGATCTGCGAAGAAGTAGATGTATTTGGAAAACAAATTCATGTGGATCAGAACTTTGGAACGATTGAAGAGGTTCACAAGTTCGTAAAAGAACGGTTACATAAATACCCAAATGGTAAATGGGAACTATATGTAATTGAAAAGTATTTGATCAAGTGACGTAGCGGCTGCCCTTATGGGCGGTCGTTTTTATATTTGCATGAATATATTCAGAGAATATTATTTTAGAAGAATGGCATAAATGGGTCTAATAAGGGAACGTGTAACAAGTAGGCTTATATAAGACCTAAAGTTGGATATAAAGTGTATGCGATTGAAACCGGCTTTTATGCTATTCCCATTTACTCAGAAACAAAACGTAATAGTGGTGAAACTACGAAGTGCGTTGGCGGAACCGATAGTGGTAAAACTACGAAGCGGGGAGCTGTTGCTGAGATATATCGCGCTCCGCCGTATCACGGTGATCGAGCGCTTATGAGTTTTATATGCGAAAATATGTTCTGGTAGCATTCTTGTAATAACTGGTGTATAATAATATATAATACAAATGATTGGTGGATAAGATAATGGCACGTCCGATAGATAATAAATATGAAAATATGTTTAGATGGATGTCTAACAAATTAAAAATTCAAGATAGATTTATCAAAAACAATCAGAGAAATATTAAATATTCACGAGGCTCTATTTACGCATGTTATCTTGGAGAAAACATAGGACATGAAAAGAGTCGGCTTGAGGCAAGACCATGTATAATTGTTTCTAATAATCAGATAAATTTTAATGCAACAAACATAGTAGTTGTTCCGTTGACAAAAGAAGTAAAATATAAAAACAGTGCTACAAAGTCCGGGTTGAAATATGAATGGCATTATGTTTTAAAAAAGGCAAAATATTCTCAATTAAACTATGATTCGGCTGTGCAATGTGAAGACATTAGATGTGTATCGAAAGCCAGAATGGGAAAATATATTTGTAAAATTGACGATTCAGACATGAATGAAATAAAAAAACGTATAAAAAAGGCTTTACAAGTATAAAAATTTGTAATATAATAATGGTAACAAAAATATTTTATTTTACTCGTCTTCTATTTTTCTGATTGTACCTATAGGCAATCTTGTTCTTACAGTTATACTCAAAAAATAGATGCTCGCGAGTTCATGATTAATTTGCTTTGGGATGAATTATTCCACCATGATATTTATTTTTGTTATAAAAAAGAGACATTTTAATATGTCTCTTTTTTAGTTTGCAGAATTATTTAATTATGATCAAGTTCGACTCTATATTTTATATTACTCTCCTATTTTAGAATTTGCTTCCGCAGTCCGCACACTTCCACTGTTTGCCCAAATCAGACGACGCTAAACCGAACAGTCCAGTAGAGAGCCAGCGATGTCCGGCACTGATCTTTTTCGTATTCGTCGAATGGCAGTATGGACAAGTGACGACCGGTGCGGATGGTGTGGGGTTGAGTGTGTGATTAGCATTGTTAATCGTTTTTTTGTTTCTGTTTTCGATTTCAAAAACTTTTTCTTTCCATTCATCGTTTTGTTTCTTTATAAGTAATTTTTCTTGATCCTTATAATATCTTTTAAGTGTTTTATTGGTCAACTCTCCTTGTTTTACAAGATCTGTTCGGACCAAATCTTTCCAGTCTTTTGTTGGAGTATTTCCATTAAAATACTGAGATGGATCTATTTCTGAGATGCACATTTCCTGATTACAACATATATGCTTGTCATGTTGGTAACCATAAATAACATTGCCGCATTGCTTGCAAAAGAATATTTTTTTCTGAATATTCATATCAACATCCTCCGTTTTTATTATTATACATTATTTTTAAAAATAAAGCAATTACGAACCCTCAAACAGTTCATATAATAGTACGATATTCAAAACAATTCCCTCTTCCGTGGACGAATCACGGAAATCTCTTGTTTTATTTAACAAAGATTTCGATACATTTGTTAGAGATTGGAATAATGTAGGAAAAAAATGGAGTTTTACAAATCCAAGTAGTGGCGAAACTATCACACGTCAGTTTTCAGGAAACACCTTTGATAAAATTGGGACACTTTTCCATTCTAATGACTATAATTCTTTAAATGAGTATAATAAGCTTGTTCAAAGCGGAATAAAACTTACAGAAGCGTATAAAGCTACAATGTTATCATGTAGCGAAGCAGCAAAGAAAAATGATGTTCAAATTGCTAAAAACGTAGCGGCAGTAAAATCTGGGGTAATACCTACAAACGAAGCATCTGAGGCTAATTCAAAGCTTGTTGGCAATTTTTCAAAAATGTCTATTAGTTCTAAAGCTGCAGAAATAGCAATGCAAGGATTAACCATGGCTGCAAACGCTCTCGCCGTAGCTCTTGTCATGAAAGGGTTGGAAATCGCTATCCAACAAGTCGATAACTACGTCCATCGTCTTGAGAAAGCCAAAGAAGCGGCAGAAGACGCGAAGGAGACATACGATGAGACAGCATCAAAGTTTGAATCCTTAAATGACGAGATGAAAACAACTCAGTCTCGTATGGATGAACTGGAAGCAAAGGACCATCTCACCTTCGTTGAGCAGGAAGAGCTTGATAATCTGAAAGCCACAAGTGCAGAACTGGAACAGCAGATTGAACTCTATCAGGCACTTAAAAATATGCAGGGTGATACCGCCAGAGATAAGGCAGTGGATTACTTCGGCACCGAGACGAATACAAAGCGGTATGATGGATGGGATTCCAACAGTTCTCTTGCAGATTATTCCACTTCAAAAGAAAATCCTCTGGAACGGACAGAGAAAGATATTGAACAGTATTCTACACTTCTGGCCCGTCAGAAAGAGCTGAATGATGAGATTGCGAAGTATAAAGCGGAACATGTGGACGATGTTTTCATGTCACAGGATTACAATGATAAGACCAGTGAGTTATCGGTCATTGATAAACAGCTTGAGACATTAAAGACCCGTCTGGCAGACAGTGACACTGACTTCATTAAATTCAAATCATCTCTGAACTCTATTACAGATAAAGACATGATTGAACAAGTGGACAAACTTGTAAATGAGATCAATGCCCTTTTCAATGGAGGTTCTTCTGATTCCACCGACCAGTTTGATAAACTCTGGAATGATTCTTCCTTCACCTCTGCAAAGCGTGAACTTAGCAAGATGGCAAGTGCAGGAACACTCACACCGGAAACGCTTGAATCGAACGAGAAGTACAAACAGCTTCTTGACGCAACCGGAAAGACCGCACAGGAAGTAACAGATCATATCTATGCGCTTACAGAAGCAGAACAGCAAGCAGGAAATACAGATATTTCTGCACCATTCACAAAGTCTGAGATGATCTCCGAAATCAACGGCCTCTCAGAAGGCTTTGAAGAACTCGATAAGATCATGTCCTCTATCATTGATAAGGATAAGGCTTTCGACTTCTCTCTTCTCGACGACAAGAAATTTAAAGATAATTTCCAAGATTATACAACAGAGTATAATAATTTCATCAACACAGTTACTAAGAACCCAAAGGACATTAAGGCTTGCCAGAGTGCGTTCGATGATCTCGCAACAGCCTATATTTACAACTCTAATGTAATGAAAGGCCTGAGCGAGGACACGGCTGATGTTGCGGCTCAGTATTTGAAACTCATGGGCGTTTCCAACTCTGCTGAGGTCATCGCAGCGGGACTTGCCAAGGAACATGTTGATGCAGCCTTAGCTTCGAAAGATCTCAGTAACGCAACCTACGAAGAAATCGAAGCTCTTGCGAATGAAACAGAAGCGACCGATGCGTGTCAAAGGGCGTTTAAGATCTATGCAGCACAGAAACTGTTAGCTCAGGACGGATTCGATGTTTCCGGTGATATTACTGCTCTCGCTAATATCGTAAATTCATTGGGAATTACTACTACTGCATGGGTAACTTACTATCGTGCAAAACGAAAATTGGATGCAATTAATGCCTCCAGTACGGGGAATTATTATACAGATAGAAATGGCAATTATCTTACTGAGAAAAATGGTAAATATTATCTCGATAGCGGTGCTGAATATAGTGGTCAAAAGATAAGCCATATTATCGATGATGGCTATAAGAATCGTTTACAGAACCAAGTGGCTCGCGATAATAAAAAGCTATTTGATGATCTTACAGAACAGGCTAAAGTAACCGTTAAGAAAATTGGGGGAAACAAGACTTCAAATACTGGCGCATCAAACGCTAAGAGTTCTAAGGATTCCGAGAAAGACCCCACCACCTTCGACTGGATGGAGCGAAAGCTTACTATCATCGACAAGCAGACTTCCACTCTCCAGGATAAGATCGACAACCTTGTAGGCTATAAAGCGAAGAACCAAGTAACTGATACGGTTCTTGATCTGTTAGGTGATAAGTTCACTACGCTTGAGAAGATGTCTGCCCGTTACCAGGAACAGCTTGATTCCATCGACTTGCCGGAAGAATGGATTGAGAAGATTCAGAGCGGTGCATATGATATCGACTCTCTTGATTCCGACAAAGATAAGAAGCTCATTAAGAAAATCCAAGACTACCAGACATGGTACGATAAGATTCAGGACTGTAAGGATAAGATAGATGAAACTACAAAATCCATCAAGGAAATGAATCTTTCCAAGCTGGACAACATCATTGATCAGTTCGACCAGACCCGTGATATCCTGTCTCAGATCATTGACACAGAAAAAGATCTGCTTGACCTACGTGAGCAACAGGGTGAGAAAATCAGTGCTAACGATTATATTTCTCTGGCGAATAAACAATATGAAGCTACTAAGCAAAATATTGAAGAGTACAATCGTCTCTCTGCCGAGATGTCCAAACTGAATCTGAAACATGGTTCTGAGGAATGGAAGAAGTATAACGATCAGCTCCAAGATCTGAAGAATAACATGATCGCAGCCGCTGATGCAGTTGAATCTTATAAGGATGCGATGACAGAACTTGTCTACAAAGATCTGGATGATTATAAGAGTAAACTGGATTCTTTGAACGGTACAATCAGCACGATGAGTGGTTTGATCGGTGACACGAACCTTGTGGATGATAATGGCGAACTTACTGATCGTGGACTCGCACAGTTAGCATTATACGCACAGCAGTTATCCAATGCAAAGCACGAAGCGGCTGAGTATGATAATGCGATTCAGTCTCTAAATGATGCACTCCGCACAGGACTTATCACACAGGATGAGTATAACTCCATGCTCTATGGGTACAAGTCTGTACAGGAGTCTGCTGTTTCTTCTGTGAAGGATGCAAGAGATTCTATTCTGTCGCTTGTGAAAGATGGGATCCAAGCAGAAATTGATGCGAAGAAGGAACTGATTGATCAGACCAAGGCAGAACTTGAAGCCGAACAGGATCTTCATGATTACCAGGAATCTATTGCGGATCAGCAGAAAAACATTACAAATCTCCAAAGACAGATCGCAACTTTGTCTGATTCTACAGAGCGTAAGGATATTGCACAGAAACTTAAGCTTCAGTCGGATCTCGCAGAAGCACAGAAGAAGCTTTACGACACCCAGTACGATCATGAACTGGATGAACGCAAGAAAGCTCTGGATGATGAGTATAATACATTTGAAGAATCCAAGCAGAAAGAGATGGAAGAACTTGAAACCGATCTGGACAAACAGGAAGCTGCTATCAGCAAATATCTGGATAAGGTTAAAAAAGACCACTCTACTGCTTATGATGTTCTGAAACAATACGGAGAGAATTATAATCTGACGGCAACTGATGATTTAACAGAACCGTGGGAGTCTGCAAGTTCAGCAGCCGATACCTGTTCTGATGCAATTGGAAATGTGACCGCAAATATTCAGTATCAGATTAACAGTCTTGATTTCAGTTCTTTATATGAGCTTGTCAACCTGTTGAATACGATTAAGGGACTCGGCTATGGTGACGGTGATGCTACCAATTCCCAGTGGGAAGATATTTCCGGAACTGGCACATGGCATAAGAGTACCGCGAGTGGACGTTGGTGGTATGGGGCAGATGAAGACAACTATGCTTCTGATGGAATCTATACGATTGACGGAAAACAGTACGGCTTCAACGGCAAGGGACAGATGGTAACCGGTTGGAGAAATGATATTGGCGATGATAATGTTTGGAGATACTTTGGATCTGATGGTTCAATGGCACGTTCCGCATGGAAGAAATCCAAAGACGGAACATGGTACTACCTCGATCATAACGGTGACATGGCTACCGATATGGCTGTCAAAGCTAAGGACGGTAACGGTTACTATTATGTAGATAACGACGGTAAATGGGACGGTACTACTCTTTCCAGTGAAGATGTAAATCGTCTCAAGTACAAGATTGGCTACAAGAATGGCACGAATAATGCGACCCGTGGATATCATCCGGTATTCGAAGATGGCTCAGAAATCATCACACTGAAGGATGGTACGGTTCTGTATCCATTTAAAGGTGGTGAAACTGTTCTGGATCATGAGAAGACGGAGAAATTTATGAACTCGCTCAAAACTACGATGCCGAGATTCACGGACGGATTTAAGAACTCCACATTGGATAATGTCAAGGTAAAAGATGTCGTTCAGACGATCAACATTCAGATGCCGATTGGCGGAGTGCTTGATGAAGCGGCAGCAAGAGTTCTGAGTAAGGAATTTATTCCGATGGTAAATAAGAATATTCGCAAGATTACTGATGCTGTCGGAAACGAAGTACATTATCGGAACAAAGGAAGATGATAATTAAGGGCGGTTCCACGCCGCCCTTTTTCATAGCATTTATATATGGAGGATTTTATTTATGATGTTTGAAAATGATAGAACACAGGATCTCTGGTTTAAAGATAAAGAAAAGGCATCTCGACTTAAAAATGAAATTATCACTCTTTTGAAGAATGAGCATATTTCTATTTCTGAGGCACGATACCTTTTTCGTGTAATTATTTGCACTTTAGAAGATACACAAATGTAATTATCGATCTATAATTTCTTTACATTCTAATGAATTATAAAATGCTTTGTATACCTCGTTGGCAAAATCTGTACGCTTATATATATCTTGGAATGTACTACGAAGGGCATTTTCTTGTCGAAGATATTCCATTGTTAAATCATAAGCCACCTGTTTTCGTGTAATTTCAGAATCGAACATAATAAATACCTCCAAACGAATTTTTATAATACAATATTAACACAAATTATCAAATATTCAAGGGGAAAAGGAATGAGTTACTGCTTTCGTTTTATAAAAGAGAAACACGAAAGAAAGACGAACCTGATTTATAGGTTCGTCTTTTCTTATATCAGGGAAAATGATTTGTTACGACATAATTATAATTTCACAGAATTAAACCTGTAAATGCAAAACAGGTGTACATGAAAATATTTTTAGAAAGGAGGAAGCTATGTTTGAAAAATTTGTATATGACGGGACAATGTGTAGTGAGTATGGAATTATATGTGCGTATTTTGGGAAGGAAGGCTTAACCACTCCGGAAGCACAAAAAACCGAATTAAAAACAGAACAGGCACTTCGCGGGAACACATTCAACATTATCTCTCAGGATTATTCTGAACCATTATCTTATACAATGCAAATCGTAAATAAGGACTTCTCTCCTATTACTTCTATTCAAGAACGAGCTTTAAAAAAATGGCTTTGCCAAAGAGGAAAATATAATTGGTTTTGTATCCTTGATGAGCGCTATGCGGATACATGGTTCCACGCAAATATAAACAATCCTAAAATGGAATATTTTTATGGCAGTTATGGCATGGAGCTTACGATCAACACTGATGCTCCATATGCTTATTCTGACCCAAGAACTGTGACCATAAGTTTTAAAGCTGGTGAAATTCTTGAATCGCTTTATGTGGATAATGATGAAGAAATGCCAATTTATCCGATTTTAACAATTACTCCTGCAAGTGCCGGAACTATTACATTGAAGAATCTTTCTTTGCCGGAAAAAGATAATACTTTGATTATTAAAAATTGTATCGCCGGAGAAGTGATCGCTTTAGACTGCAATATGCCGTTGGCAATCTCATCAAATCAAAACCATAATATTTACAATGATTTCAATCTCTGGTGGCCATATCTTATTGATGGTTACAATCGTATAACCGTAGATAAAGATTGCGTTGTGAAGTTGGAATACCGTGAATATAGGAAGGTGGGGATTGTCTGATGGGAACCTTTTCATACAATTACTACAAAAATTTAAAAAATCCAGAAATGTATTTGGCTTACCCCGATAAGCGTATTATTGGAACTTTGCAAGCATATGATCGCCAAACAGATATTATGGCAAACGATATTAACAAATTGACATTTACAATTTATAGTCGTTTTAACAATGAAAATACACCATTTTATAATGATATAGAATTAGGAAAATATATACTTTTTGTAGGTGTTAATTGGTTTAGAATTGACGATATTACAATAGAAAATCAAGACGCAGATAATGAGTATAAAGAAATTACTGCCTCGTCTCTCGAAACTGAATTAGATCAAACCACTCTCACTTCTTTTGGATCTATGGGGTCAGACAATGATGAACAAGGTGGACTCGATCGTTATTGCTTATACAGTATTGGCGATCAGGAACATTCTATTTTACATATCTTCCTTCAAACAAATCCAGGATGGTCAATTAGATATGTTGATCCAAATATCTCAACTGAATATCGGAACTTTCAAGAAGATAGTGTCGCCAGTCGTACTTTTTTAACGGATAAAGTATCCGACGTTTACGAATGTATTTTTATATTCGATAGTTTTGATAAAAGCATTTCAGCGTATAAGCTTGAAAATCTTGGAAAAGATACAGGAATCACTCTACAGTATCGAAATCTTATTAAATCCATTAAAAAGGATTCTTCTGAAGATGATGTTAAAACTGTATTAACTGTTTGTGGCGGAAATGACGACAGAACAAATACTACGCTTGGCATTATTGAAGTAAATATTGGTGGTAGCAATCAGATTTACGATTTCAGTTATTACTATCATATGATGTCAGATGAGCTAAAAAACGCACTTATTGCATATAAGAAAAAATGTGCAGATAACGAAGACGCTTACCAACAAAAGCTATTCAACCTAGAGGTAAAATACGAAGAACTTGGGACATTGCAAAACCATGTTCCTGATGATCATGACACTACCGATTGGACGCAATATGGTTTGGCAGAATTAAATGAAAAAGAAGCCATTTACAAGACAAATATGAAGCTTTATATGAATGATTCTGATCAATCATTATATTCCAAAAATCAAAAACTTCATGCTGCAGTCGAGGCAGAAATCGGCGTTCGTAAATCACAGATCATGGCTAAAGAAAACGAGATTAATGAATATATAAAAACCATTAATGCACTAATTGTAAATCTCCGTGATTTTATTGGGGACAGCTTATATCAGCAACTTGGTCCATTTATTCGTGAAGATACTCTAACGGATGACTCATTCATTGTGACCAATGCAATGTCTGATGCAGAAGTGCTTGAAATGCAGAAAGCACTACTCTCTCACGCTTATGAAGAATTGGCAAAAGTTTCATCTCCGCAATATACACTTGATGTCGATCTTGTAAATTTCACAGTAAACTATGATTATAAGGCATTCACCGATCAACTCAAAATGTTCAATATTGTTCATATTTCTATGGATGACCCTAATGAAGTTATGGACGTGCGATTACTTAAGCTTCACATCAACTGGGACGATCCATCTGATTTTAGTGCGACTTTCAGTAATAAAATCAATCTAAAAGAAACATGGAGTGAATATGCCGAAATCAGAAAGCAAGCAGAAGACGCTTCTACAAAAGTAGACTTCTCTGTTGGCGCTTGGAACAAGGCTTCTGCCACATCTGTGACTATGGACAAATATATGAATAGTGTTCTGGATGCTGCAAAACAGCAAATTGTTTCAAATGAGAATAATGAGATTGTCATTGATCAAACCGGTATTCTTGCAAAGAAATGGTTACCGGAAAAAAAATCTTACGATCCAGCACAGCTCTGGATCACAAATAACTGTATTGGTATTACGACCGATAATTGGGAAACGGTTGGAATGGCACTGGGGTACGTAAAAGTCGGAAATGACTACTTTTATGGAGTGGTTGCGGATAAAATTTTTGGTCGAATTCTCATGTCAAAGGGTCTTTATGTGGAGAACGCCTCCGGTACTTATACAATTAACGATTCAGGCCTTACTGCTCAGAACGGTTCTTATAAAGTTGGAATCAACCCAAATACCCCATCGGATATTTTTACAATTTCCATTGACAATAAAAAGCTTCTCTACGTTGATGCTGACAATAAAAAACTCAAATTTGGGGGAGATATCGAAAGTAAATCTGGTCATATCGCAAGTTATGTAATATCAGAGAATGACCTGACTTCCGGTAAAGTTGGCATGAGTTCTAATACTACTGCCGGAGCTATTTCTTTCTGGGCTGGAAGCGCGGATAGAAATAACGCAGCATTCAGAGTTGATAATAATGGTAAACTTGTTTGTTCAAATGCGGTGATTACTGGTGGAAGTCTAAAGGTCGGAGATAATTTTTCAGTAACATCTGATGGCAAATTAAAAGCTGCTGGCGCAGATGTATCTGGAAAAATTACTGCCTCTTCTGGCAAGATTGCAGGATGGACGATTAATGGGAATAAACTGGTTGGGACATCAGGAAATTCATATATTGAAGGTGGACGTATTGATATCGGGGACAGCTTTTTCAGCGTTGACTCTGATACTATTAGTCTTGGAGATTTCAAAGTAAATTATACAACTCGTGGTCTATTACAAAGCTATGATGAAGTTACCGGAATGTCTACTGGAGATCTGAATCATGGAGAGTGGTTACTTTGGGCCGGTTGGGAGTTTGGCGGACTAAAAGACCTTCCTCTTTTTGGAGTAAACACAGGACAAGTTCACTGCAACTGTGATCTGTATATAAAAGGACAAAAAGTTGATCTAAGTGCTATTAGCGGTGCTTCTAAACCTGGATCATGGCAGCATGGATGGAAACGAAACGATGATAACATAGCTTATGATTGGATTCAGGTTACTCCTTCGCGATTTCCTGGCGATGGGAAACAAGGGGTCTATGATGACCGATATTATAAGGCAAAATATGTTTGGTGGAATGTAAATATTCATTACAGTGACGGGTCAGACTTAGGACCAGATGCATAGGAGAAAAATGGAATATATTACCTTTAGCACAGAAAACATAGAAAAAATAGAGTTTTTGCTGAACAGGATTGATGGGAAATACAATTCAAATATTGTTAAAGAATTATATGAAATTCTTGATTCTGGTGAGCGTTCAAAAGAGTTTGAAGACGGAATTATTTCCTTCAGAAAGGGCGCAAACCCATCTGAACAATCTGCACAGCTTAAGGAGGAAAAGGGATTGAAAACATCACTAAGTAAAGTTGTTGGAGCTTATTACATTCTTGATAAGTTAAATAATGATCCAACATTATCATTTAAAATACACTATTGGTGTATGCGAAACAATCAGGTATTTCATGATTCTGTGTCTTTTTTTCAAGAGGAAAGAAATAAGTTATATAAAGAATACGCAAAGCCTAACGAGGATATTTTTATAAAATCTAAAGACAATCCCGATATGGTCGTTTTTAACATCAAGGACGATAGTCTTACACAGGAATTTGTAGATAAATTTAACGAGCTTCAGAATATGGAATGTGACATTGAGCCGTATAAAATCGATGCTGAATATTTATTCTCTCAGCCAACATTTAATGTAAGTGGACAGGATATTTTTCAGATTGATTTTTTAATCGACGATTCAACACTCAAATAATATGACAGTAAGAAGGGTTTCTACTACCCTTCTTTTTTATTGCAAAGAAAGGAGGGAATTAAGTGGAACTAATAAATGATTTTACGATTGATGTCGGAAAACAGCAGTCATTTAAATATCTATGGGCAAAACAATATGACCATAATGCCCGAAGGTATCGTCTTGTGATCACGAATCAAAATGTACCTCTTGCACTTACGGGCAAGGAATATATTGTTCTTTCTCTTGAAGATAGTGGCGGAAACAACTATTCCAATACTTCTTGTCCATTTGGAGACGATGGGTATCCATATATCACATTCACTGATTCAATGCTCTCTCGTGAGGGAGATATCAAATGTGAGATACGTGTATATGACCAAAAAGGCGATTCAATTGCAACAACTTTTACTTTCAATATGGAAGTATCTCGAAGTCTTTTAAGTCAAAGTCGTATGGTTGAATCAAGTGAATTTAACATTCTCAACAATCTAATTTCTCAGGCAATTCAGGTCACGGCACTCTTGGAAGATTTCAAGGAAAATAAGGCTGAAATTGAAAAGCTGATTGCTCAGATAAATGCTGATATCACGTCTTATCGTTCAGATTATAATTCTCTATCTCAACAGGCACAAGAACTAATTGATCAGGTACAGACATTCCTAACAACAGTACGACAATCTGAAAGTGATCGTGTTGCAGATGAGAATGCCCGCGTACAGGCAGAACAATTACGGCAGTCTGGTTACGAGTCCAAAGTTGCCGACGTTGAACAGCGTACAGTGACGGCTATCGCGGATGTTAAATCTCAAACTGCTACTGCTATTTCGGATATGCAGACCGCTTATGATCAAAAAACGCAAGACGTTGAAACGAGGGTTTCAGACGCCATTTCTGACGCCACAGAGGCCACAGAACGGGCAAATACAGCTACTGAAAGTGCAAATTCTGCAACAGATAGTGCAAAAGCGGCTACAGAGGCTGCTACGACCAGTGCTGTCAGTGCAAATTCTGCCAGGGACGCATGTCTGGCTGCAATTGAGACACTAAAATACACAATGGTTGATCTGGACGGTGGGGAACCGGACAGTGATGCCAGCCTATATGTAAATGACTACAATGGCGGGGAGCCGTAATCCCCGTCTTTTTTATATGAAAGGAGACAATCATGGATTTTGCAAAAATCAGACCTAGAGGTGGTACAAAAGCACAATGGGAAACAACAAACCCAGTTTTGGGGAAGCGCGAAATGGGTGTTCAATGGGAATCTGAGATTGGTGTCGGAAAAGTAGTAATTAAATTTGGTAACGGAATTACAGCATGGAACAATCTTGACACTGCAGTTGAGGTTGAAAACGATCTCGTTAATAAGATCATTTCAAGTATTGTAACTGTATCTGATGAGTACCCGATTCTTAACGACGGAGATTCTCTTAGTACATTGGTTGGCAAAATTAAAAAATATATTCAAGACCTTAAAGACAAGAAACTGGACAAGTCCGCACGTTATGATGGTACGGATTCTACTTCCACAGAACTCGTTCCGACAGCTAATGCACTTAGAGGGGTTAATGCAAAAGCAGATAAGAATGCGTCCGATATCACGACCCTGAATAACAATTTGAGTAAGTTGAACGGAAAAATGTTAGGAAGTAATTACGTCATGAACTACTCTGATTTTTCCGACCTGTCTGTCAACGTCTACTCTGTTGAGACATTTGCAACAACGCCATCTGGAAATGCGCCAGAAAATAATGTAGGAGATTTTAGAATAACTCGTTTAGGAATGAACAATTCTAAATATAATACACTCATTCTCACTTCTCCAAGATATAAAACTTCGGTTTCCATGTCTCAGGAATTTTACGTTGGAAATTTCTGGGATGGCATATGGATGGGATGGGAGCGTCTGGCGAACAAATCTGCTCTCGACAATTTAACCTCTTTGTACAATACCACCAAGGCAAATTATGAAAAAGGAAGCACTTTTTTAGATGATATTGGCCCATTATCGTTTCCTTCTCAGTTGAAACATGCAGGATTTTATAAATTACCAACAATGACAGCAGATGTCAATGCTGATGCTGGATCTGAGACAATGACAGAATATACTACTGGAGATTTCTACGGATTACTGCTTGGGGAAGATATAAATACTACGGATGGCTGCGTATATGGCACTTTGATTGTATCATCGCCGCGCATTAAAAGTGCAATATGGGTTGGCAATATCTGGCAAAAGAAATTTATTAGTTGGTATAAAATTGGAAAAAGTTGAGGATTATATATAGTTTAACAAAAATGACTATTCCTGTTGTTATGTTGTGGATGCAAAATGTGCCCATTCACTCCACGTTTTATCATATCCATTATAGAACATAAGATAATGGGATTTTATATTGGTCGGAGTAAATTTTAAAAACCTCCAGTTGTTTACGGTATCAGCTGTAACATCCAATAAGCCATAGGTGTTTTCAGGGATGTTTTTCAGTCCTGGATTGACCCCCATAAATACCTGGCGGGATTGATAAATCTTTCGCATCAGAAAAGCTATCCCCACTCACAAAAGTTCGCGAAAGATTAAGCAAATCACTCTTTAAAGCATACGGCGATTTCTGCCAACCCTTTGAAGCATCAATACAGTAAAAGTGTTTACCCGCATAATCAAATGCGTGAAGCATTCCTCTCTCTGCGATGCCGACAGCATTATTACTTGCAGGAGCAAGCGATGACGTATACGGGATGTCAAACACAAATGGCTCACTCCATGCACCAACGTCCATGAGTTGAGATAGCTGAGTGTATCCATTATCTGCAGTAATTTTAAATTTGTTACTCAAATTGTTACTCGGAAATCTCAGAGCAATACCCATCTTCACTTCTACCACTACTCTGTAACTCTTTTACTTTATGTTGTGTTTTCCATATTTTTCCAATTCAACAAGAGAATAAATCCCTATCAAATGATATATGGAGGAATTAATTATGATGACAACGGAGATTAGAAACAGAGTGATGGTAGAACTTGGAGACACATTCACAGTTGAGGAATTACATATGATTGACCTTGCGGTGGCAAAAGCATTACAGGGCGTTCGTATTGAAAAGGAAGAAACTCTACCAATGTTGGTTGATTCATCGCAGAGCATGTTCGTCCGGGAATTTATGGCACGGAAAAGAATTAAAGGGTGTAGTCCACGAACGATTGAAGCGTATGAGGGATTACTAAAAGAATTTTCGGGATGGGCAGATGCTGCACGGAGACCTTTAGATCAAGTCAAAGACATAGATATCTTGATTTATTTAGACTGGGTAAAAACAAAAAATAAAATAAGTGACAGAACATTAGAAAATAAGAGGTTGGTTTTATCTTCATTTTACGCATTTATGCATGATATAGGAAAGATGGCGTGGAACCCTACTCGTACTGTCGATCCAGTTAAATATGCAGCGAAAGTAAGGCATCCTCTTACGGATATGGAACTGGAAAAAGTAAGAAATACTTGTGAAACACCAAGAGAACACGCACTATTCGAAGTATTATATTCTACTGGATGTCGTGTGTCCGAACTTGTACAGATTAACATTTCAGATATTGATTTTCAGAAACGGTCTCTTGTGGTCGTTGGAAAAGGTAATAAGGAGCGCTATGTATTCTTAAATGCAAAGGCGATTTATGCTATCCAGAAATATATGAACTCAAGAGATGATGATAACCCAGCATTATTTGTGTGGAATAATAAACCACATAATCGATGCAGTAAAGCTGCTGTTGAGGCAGTTATTAGGGATCTTGGAAAACGATCAGGTATTGGTCGTCCATTATTCCCACATTTACTGCGCCATACTTTTGCTACAGATCTACTCGCTCATGGCGCAAAGATTTATGAGGTATCTCAGATGCTGGGACACGCTCGAATTGAAACTACAAAAATTTATGCCAAGTTGGGCAGCAATGCTCTTAGTAAGTAAAGGTCAAATCCTTCGCCCCACGCCAAATACAGCGCCGCTCATTTGCGGCGCTTGCTATAACACTCAGCCGGATGATCTTTCGCCAGTACTCTGCACGAACTTCGTGAGTACACTGATCCATAGTCTTTAGTCCTCCTTGAAAAAATCTATTGGTTTTCTCAAGTATGCACTAAAAATGGTTTTAGTGAAAGGCGAGTGGTTTGACCTTTACCTTAGTAATGCTCATGCTCAGTATTTGGCGTAATACATATTTTATAAAGGAGATAAACTTTTATGAATATTACTTTAAAAGAAAAGGTATTTAAGATTTATGACAGCGTTGAAAATACGGCGGAAGGCACTCTCACGCTTCGGTTTTTAGCAGAAAAATATGGCATTGATGCTATTAAAAATTATTTTGGTTCTGCCACAAAGGATGATCTTGATGAGATTGTAAAGACGACTGATGAAGGTGTTCATGTTGTAACATACAATCATTATACAAAAGTTCTGGTTAAGGCAGCTTCTAAGACTATTTCCATCGAAAAGGATTCTACTAAGATCGTTAAGAGTCAGAATGAGAATGGCGAAGAAATCGAAGTTGAGGTTCCAACAACTGTTACAGAGGAAATTGATGTTGTAGAAGTTATTCTTGGGTATGAAAATCCGACAGATCGCCTTGTAAAAGAGCTTGATGAGAAAATTAATCCAACAATCGACGTTGAGGAATGTTCGCTTGATGAGTTAAAGGCTTGGCAGAAAAAGCAGGTAAACGTAGCTTGTAAGGAGGCTATCGAAGCCGGTGTTGATGTTGAGTTATCAGACGGAAAGACATATCATTTCTCCTACAAGGCAGAGGATCAGATCAATTATGTAGAAATGCGTCAGGAAATCGAACATGATGGTTACACAACTGTTCCATATCATCCAGACAATGGAGACTGCACTATTTATTCCTCTGACGATATGAAGAAGATTATCAAAGCACAGATTGCCAATAAATTTGTGTTGACAACTAAGTGCAATGCCTATCATGGAATGATTAAAGATGCTGAAGATAAAGCTGCAGTTTCTGCTATTGTATGGGGATCTGATCTATCAAAAAAGAGACAGGCTGATTTTAACAAGATCGTAGCTGCGATGCAGTAATTATTGTTATGCGGGGAGAAATCTCCGCATAATATTCAGATGTTTGTATTGATATACAATTTCGATTTTTTCGTTCGTTCAAATACGGTAACAATTTTAACAATTTGAGTAATGCTGGGATCCCAACTGTAAAAAAGATTACAGATTTATATGCCATAAAAAAATCGGGATTTTATTGTTATGATGCTGGTGCGTCCAATGCACCTATGTCATCAAGAGGTGGCATGGTCATTGCGAATTATTTAAGCGATGCATGGATATCTTTAAATGTTGTACCGTATGCATTATCCAAAATATATACAAATACCAAATATAATAACACGTGGGTCGGCTGGGCCGAATCTGCAACAAAGGATGATTTACCGATTATAGGGAAATTCACCAATAAAAAAAACAAAGACATCATTAAAATCGGCTCTGTCGTAAAATCTCGCTCTGTCGTATGTGTATTTCCCAGATATAATACCCTTACTACTGTTAGGTGTATATATCCTTCACTTGAAATTAGTGCTGGAGAAGATCAATTTCAGCTATTCGCATGGGATACCAATACGCAAAACGATTCCACATCCACAAACTTGGAAGGATACTACATTGTAATGCCAATGTTGTCTAAGTAATAGCTTTGCTTTCGTTCTCGTAGCTATCAAATATAAGCAGCCATGCCACATATATATGTCAACTTTGAGGCATTAGTGCCTGTTGACATAGTAATACTATTTGCTGTAATAGTAAGAACTACGGGCGTATAGGTTGCTCTGACCCATTCACCAACATCCCTGCCTTGTATGACTATATATGCAGATGTAACAGGCCGCAATTTCTCTGGTATATTGCTTGCTATAATATCATGTCCTGTAAGAGCTTTTGCCTTAATAACGATGTTTAGAACTTTTACATTACCCACACGATATATCCTTAGGTAGTAATCTGCGGCAGGATCATAATAATCTGGATTGAGTAAATCAGTCAGATCATTAACTTCCACACTCAAATTGTTATATAAACCTCTGTTCACAAGGAGGCGAGTTGTGAATAAATATGCAACTTTTACTATAAAGGAATTATTTCTATTTTTAATAGGTGGTTTTCTTTATTATTCTATTGAAATATTATGGAGAGGTTTTTCTCATTGGTCGATGTTTATCCTTGGCGGATTATGTTTCATTTACGCTGGGTTACAGAACGAATACGAAACATGGGATTATCCGTTTTATAAACAGTTAGGAAAAGTGGAGTCATTTGTACTTTGTGCAGAATTTTTTACCGGATGCGTCGTAAATATTCTTTTAAAATGGGATATTTGGGATTACTCTTCTCTTCCATTGAATGTTTTAGGACAGGTCTGTATTCCATATGCGATTTTATGGATACCACTCTGTTCTATTGCAATAATTCTCGATGACTATATCAGATGGATTTTCTTCCACGAAGAACAGCCACGATATAAATTTTTCTGAAAGAAGGTGAAACAATGAATGGTATTCTTTCTAATGTACATAAGCTATTAACACCATACAATTATAACCCCGGTAAAACCTCCAGAATCAAATATATTGTAATCCATTATGTTGGAGGAACCGGAAGTGCAGAACAGAATTGCAAATATTATGCTCAGGATAAACGCGATGCGAGCGCTCATTATTATGTTGATTTTGATGGATCGGTTTGGCAGTCTGTGGAAGACAAAAACATTGCTTGGCATTGTGGAGCAAAGAAATATGTTCACCCTGAGTGTCGCAACAAAAATTCCATCGGTATAGAATTGTGTGTTCGCAACATAGGAAATAAATCTGCAACATCTCGTGATTGGTACTTTGAAGATGCGACCGTAAAAGCCGCGATAGAGCTGACGAAATCCTTGATGAAAAAATACAATATTCCTGCAGATCATGTAATCCGACATTATGATGTGACGGGGAAGATCTGCCCTAATCCTTTTGTTTATAATCAAGGTAAATATTCTTGGAACAACTTTAAGAGTGCGATTTCTGCAACAATTAAACCGACAGTAAAATCTGGCTGGACAAAAGAATCTGATGGTTGGCATTTTTATTTTAATAACGGCGTTGACATTAAAAACGATTGGTATAAAGATGCTACTGGGAAATGGGCATGGTTCAACGGATCAGGAGTTGCGATTTCTAATGACTGGTATCAGTATGAAAATGCGTGGTATTACTTTGGTGCTGACTGCTATATGTACGAAAGTAAATGGTTGCTTTATAAGGAGCAATATTACTATTTTGATGCAGATGGAAAAATGGCTATCAGTGCTTATATAAGATCAAAAGATCCAACTTCGGAATTGTATTATTGGATTGATGAAAACGGAATCTATCAATCGAAATGGGACACAAAATCACCAGACCTGAATAACTATAGACTTGTCGAATGACGAGTAACAATTTGCCGCAATCTGGACGAACACCATTAATCGATTGTGAATCGAATGCAATTACAGAATTTAAGGTTACATTTTCAAAGGCTTTTTCGGAAGCACCAGCGGTAATAGTAACTCCTTCTTCTGGTTCCCCAGAAATAAACGGAATCCCAAAATATTCGGCATGGAATGTTACTACTACTGGTTTCACGATAAGAATCTATAACGATGATAGTGAACAGCGATCACCTGCATTTTATTGGATAGCAATGGCTCAATCATGATTTGTAAATAGCCAATACAGTAACAGTAAAATTTTTGTTACTTATCGTCGGGTGTGATACAGCGCAAAACGTGTCTGCTGCTCGATAAGAAATTATTCCCGCACGACTTGCGTCGGTTTCTAATCTTGCGCCATATGGGATTATACATAATGTATTTGGGGGACAGTTTTTATTGTCTGAGATATTAACACTCCCCTGATACATCTGTGATTCTCCGTCTTTTACGGTATTTGTTTTGATAGAAATTTGAAACGTTTTAAAATTCAACAAATCCGACTTTAATGCATAGCTTAACAAGGATGTCTTGTCTGCCTTATTACTCAAATTGTTATTCCAATATAGAATTTTATGAATTACAAAAATTTATTTTTATCTTTTCTTATATCATGTCTTCTTGTGTTTATTGTGCCGTGTATGCCCACCTCTTCTCAACCAAAAACATCCGATCCTGTGTTGTATATGTTGGCATCTGAAGGTGAAGCACAAATGCTCTCTTCTGTCATTGTAACACCAGAAAATAAAATTATTGTTATAGACGGTGGCTGGACTTATGACGCTGAAAGGCTAATTTCAACGGTGAAAAAATACGGAAATAGAATAGATGCATGGTTTATCACACACCCTGATCCTGACCATTCAGGAGCCTTATATCGGGTCTTACAGGGTGGATATGGCGTCGGGATAGGAACAATTTATTACTCCTTCGCAACGGACGACTGGTATGCCGAAAATTCTCCGGATATAGACGATTTTGTAAAATTATTAAAAAATACTTTGCAAAAATATAATACACATGAGACAAGAAAAAATGATATCTATCATGTAGGATCGGTAAAAATTTATGTATTAAATGATAGATATACATTCTCTCAAAATTCAGTGAACAATTCCAGTATCGTCTATAAAATATTTATTAACGACACATCAATATTATATCTTGGAGATCTTGGATATGAAGGTGGAGAAAAACTTTTAGCCGAAACACCGTCTTATTTATTATCTTCTGATATTGTGCAGATGGCACATCATGGACAAGCCGGTGTTGGAGAAGATGTTTATAAAGCGATTAGACCCAAGATTGCCCTATGGTCTACTCCGCAATGGTTATGGACAAACCAGAATGGTATTGGACATTTTAAAACTCTTGAAACCCGGCAATGGATTCAAA
>OKRR01001155.1_pt1 | contig 25194 bp, 18 predicted proteins | sample 1601211 | NCBI WGS metagenome assembly OKRR01 (sample SAMEA3541525, study PRJEB24748) | human gut metagenome | biome: human gut; feature: human-associated habitat; material: faeces | place: China | collected 2012
ATTATGTAAGGAGTATTTGATCATGTATAAGCAATAAAAAACAGCTTCAGGTAATGAGGAATATCTCAATTTTTAAACATAAAATGCGAATTATTTAGTACAAAAAATCAGCGTTACGTGATCTTTCCCTGCCCCTGCGCTCACTACCATGGCTCTTTACCACAGCAGCCGGGGTTGTTTGGGACCGACTTCCGACAGCAGATCCCGGTGGGCCTGCCACCATCTCTTCACAAGCTTATGCTTATTACATGCAAAACGTCCCGTTTTGCATCTTTGTGCCTACGGCACACCGGTGATCTTTCCCTGATGAGGGATATATTAACTATTGAACATTAGCGCGAATTATTTAGTGCAAAAAATCAGCATCACGTGATGCTTTTCCTGCTATTAATAACCTCCTCTATTTAACTATATTTTTCATTGATGCAATTCGTAGATTTGAAGAAGTTCAACTGCCACATTTTTATTTTTACTATCGCAATTTTTATACCATACCCATGCTTCCGTATTTTTTACTTTTTTTAAATCATCCATAATAAAATCCCCACCAAAAACAGTAAAATACAATGTTTCCTCATTAAAAACAAAACTCACTGCCCCCCCCCTCTTTTATTTTAATTTCCGCTTCATTTGTGTTCAAATCAACTTTTTTAATTACTCCATGTAAGTTGGGTTTTGATAGTTTTTCTACGCCACCATCAGGAGCGGGTAATATACATCGTTTAAGAACTTTAGCATTTGCACATCCAATAACCCAAATTAGAATGCACACTCCCATGTTAATCGCATTAACGTGTCTTAAAACGTTCATATCTAATTCTCTCTCCAGGATGCGAATACATCCAACTTGTCACTTTCTTACACAACTCATCTACATCTTCATTCTGTGCACGGGTACATCCCATAGTTGGTTTCCAGCCTTGTCGAGGAGCATAAGGATCGCGCAACGATGATCCCCCACCATGTAGCCATCTTGCTCTAGTATCTGTAGTATAGATCTTCGTTGTGCCATATGCTGCCGATATTCCTGATTCATTTGTCTCACAACCAACGACTTCACCTGTATATGGATCACCAGCACCACGTTGAGAACGACGATCAATTCTATTGCTACTATCAAAAGTCATTGAATCACCTGTTTCAGGATCATAATAAATAGTCACTCCTCCAGTCATATCAGTAAGAACAAGAGGAGTTTCAGCACCTGCCCGGTCTGGAGCGGGAGGCCCATATACACTTATAACTCGTTCTAACCCCAGTGGATCAGTGTAACGTATTGGTACCAGTGGATACGTGTATAGATTTATTCCCCCCTTCAACCCTATCGGATCCTGGGTGATATACCGCCCCTGCAACGGATCGTAGTACCGGTGACGGTTGTAATACAGTCCCGACTCCTCATCATACTGCTGCCCCGGCAAACGGTACGGCTGGTACAGGTGATGCGGGTTCTCCTCATTAAGCTGGTTCCCCCACTCGTCATACTCCCCGCACCACGCCGTTTCGCCTTCCGGGGTGATGAGCGCCTGCGGCAGTCCACGGTGGTCACAGTGGTAAAGATGCAGCCTCCGCTCCGGGATGTATGCATCCTCCATCTGCGCGGCCATCTGTTCCGCCGTCAGCCCGCACTGCGCAAGCCATGCCTCACTCTCCGCACTCACCGCTCCCGCACGCAGCTCCCGCTCCAGCCTTCCCAGCATCACCGCCAGCTCCGCCGGTAGCGTCACACCCGTGTCCTCCTGCAACACCTCCGCCAGGCTCCGGTGCCGCGCCTTCGCCTGTTCGCCATTCTCTGTTTCGATTCTCAGGAGCGGCGTGAAGCTCCCCGGCTGGTATACCGTCTGGATACGCGTGGTGCCGGTCTGTATCGTCGTCAGCCTGTCACCGTCCCACCCGTACCATGTCACCTCCGGTTTACGCGACAGCGACATCCACCCCGTCAGGTCACGCTCCCGCCGCCAGACCCGTTTTGCCATTCGCCGTCCCAGCGGGTCGTAGAGGTAGCGGCTCTCGACCAGTGGCTCGCCATGCTGTATCCGCGTGTAGAACACCAGGCGGTGCTGGCTGTCGTAGTGGTAGTGGTGGGTCCGCTCGTCGTGCATCCGTATCACCCCTTCCGGGATGCGGTCCGTCTTCTCCGCCAGCCTGCCGTATTCATCGTGGCGGTAGACATAGTGCGCATCTTCCGCGATGCGGTTATCCGGCCATGCCGTGAGCGTGCTGTCCGGGTGCAGTTCCGGGTCCGGCAGCCGGTTTCCTGCCGGGTCCGTCGCATACGGGATATCGATATCCAGGTTCGCCGCCGTGGTGTGGACGCCCGTCAGCCTTCCCGTGTCGCTGTAACGGTACTCCCGGCTCTCCTGCGGGCCGCTGATGCGGATTAGCTGTCCGTTGTCGTTCCAGTCGTAGTCACGGTCAAGCTGCGGAAGGTTCAGGTGCCTGCTCCGGAGCTGCCCTGTGAGGGTGTACGCCGTGGCCTGTTCGTACCCCGCTGTACTGCCCGCCCCGCCGAAGCTGCGGGCCGTCTCACGGTGCAGCCTGTCCCGCGTGTACTCGACCAGCGGCGTTCCGCCCAGCTTCATCCCCGCAAGATAACCGCTGCCATATGTCAGCCACTCCACCGGCGGCAGACCGTCCGGCTCCTGACGGGTCGCCAGCCCCTGTTCGCTGTACGCGTGCCCCGTCTCATGCTCCCACAGCATCTCCCCCGTCTCCGGGTTCTCCACCGTCTGCCGTTCGCCCGTCAGGCGGCCTTTATCGTCATAGCCGTAGTGGACCGCCACACGGTGGCCTTCACTGGTATGGCTGATGGTGGTTAACCACCCGTGCTCATCATACTGCCACTGCTCCGCCGGGTCGCCGTTCACCGTACGGTGCGTGATGCGGTCCGACGCATCGTAATGCCAGAGGGTGATAAGCCCCTCATCTTCACTCTGCGTGAGTTTTCCGGTCAGGTCATACTGGTAACGTTGCGTCCGGCCGTCAAAGCCGCGCTGCTCCGTCAGCCTGTCCACCGGGTCATACCGGAACGTGGACTGGCTGCCGTTCTCGTTAGTCAGCACGGTGATGCGCCCGGCGGCGTCATACCCCATGCTGCGCGTCAGTCCACCTTCCGTCACACTCACCGGACGCCCACGTTTATCATATTCGGTGGCGCTGCGTTTACCGTCCGGTGATATCGTTGCTGTCAGGTCGCCTGCAGCGCTGTACTCATAACGGGTTTCACGCCCCTGCGCATCCTTCCGACTGATCAGTTGGCCACGCGGGTTATAACTGCTGTAAGTGCTGATGCCTTCTTCCCGGTGAACGGCGATTTGTTGACCGTACTGGTCGTACTCATACCGCGTCGTGTACCCCGAGCAGTCCGTAAAGGCCAGCAGTTGACCGTAACGGTTTCGCGTTATTCTCCGCCTCACCCCGGTTCCGTCTTCCACCGCACAGGGCAGGCCACTGCGGGAAAAATCATAAAACCAGCGCGTAATGTTACCGTTGCGCGAGGTCTCTTCTGCCAGTCGGCCCTGACGGTCATATTTCCGGCTGCTGCGTAAACCATCCGGATATGTCACTGAAGTCAGTTGCAACTGGCTGTTATAGCCATACCGCACCGTCCTGCCGTCCGGCAGTATCACTGAAGTCAGCTTTCCAGACGCCATATGCAGCCGGTACTCCGTCCGCCGCCCCGCCGCATCCGTCTGCGCCTTCAGCCTCCCCGCCTCATCATACTCGCTGCGGGTGATGCTCCCGTCGGCATGCTCCTTCTTCACCACCCGCTTCAGGCCACCCTCGCCTTCCGTGTACAGCACCTCCCGCCGGTTCAGGCTGTCCGTGATGATTACCCGGCTCTCTCCGTACTCAAAGCGGTAGTCCAGCCCCTCCGGGTTGACCTGCTCCGTCACCCGACCGGTATCATCATACCGGTAGCGGCTCTCCGGCCTCCCCGCATAATGGTGCGCCACCATCCGCCCGGCGTGCTCCGCATCATAAGTAAACCCGCGAACCTGCGTCCCGCTGCGGTCATACACCGCCCGCAGTTCTCCGCTGGCCGTGTACGTGTAGCGCGCCAGCGGCGCAGTCGGCTGTTCATCCGGGTATGCCGGGTCGTGTGTCAGCCACACCGCCTCCAGCCGGATACCGTTATCGGCACCGTACTCTGTACCGGCGGGCAGCGTGTCGGGGAAAACCTGAGAAGAGGAAGCAGAACGGGGACCGGCTGGAGAAGATAAGGAAGACTCGCGCTGTTTACGGAAGGCTTCTGCCCGCTGCGCCTGTGTGCTCAGCACCAGGTGAAAACAGCGGCCCGCACCGTCCGTCACCCCCGTCACCGCGCCCGCCACGTCACCCTCCGCCGCCCGGTGGAAAGTCAGCGTCCGCCCGAAGCCGTCCACCACGCCCGTCAGCACCCGGTATGCGGGCGGCTCCGGCGGCGGCACCTCGTCCGCCTCCGGCACACGCTCCGGCCAGCCGAGTATCAGCCACTGCCCGGTTGTGCTGACAGCCATCATATAGGTGTGTGGACTCAGACGGACCGCTTCCGGCAACGCCCGCCAGAGCCGCGCAAGCGGATGGCCTTTGTGTTGTTTCAGCACTCCGCCCCTTGCCAGCCAGAACGACTCGCTGCGGCTGTAGCTTATCTCGCCGGGAAACAGCGACTCAAAGTGAATGCTCCTGCCGCCGCTGTCGTTGAGTATCAGTTCCCGCTCATGAACCTGTAAGCGGATATCGAAGGGCGCTTTCCAGCCGGGACCAAACACGCCCACTGGCGCGGGCGTCCTGGTCCGGTAGCTGCTGTAGGCGCGGAAAAGAATAAACGGCAGCGGGCCGGGCAGTGCCAGGTCGGTTTCAACAGGCAGAACCTTCGCACCGAGTAGCGGGTTCACCGGGCTGCCATAGTTCGGACTGTCCTTTTTTGTGGGACACACCGAGCAGGCCACACCGGTTGGCGCACCTATCAGCACCCCTGCTGAACCCTGCACAATATCCAGTCCCTTGCGGGTCATGTCACCCTGCCGCGCCGCCGGTTTTCCGCCGCCCATGAATCAATTCCTTCTGCTTTTAATATGGTTCATCTGGTCACTGCACCAGTTCCGTTTTAATTTTTTGCACCTGACTCAAAATTGCCGCATATCCGGCATTCCGGGGGGTAAATCTTTCGGCACAGGCGCATCCGGTACAGGTTGTGTGGCACCACAGTTCCAGTTAATCACTGGCGCATCACCGTTCACATCCGACTCCCCTTCCAGATGAATGTGCGTACCGTTGAGAAATATGCTTCCGTCCTTCGTCAGCACCAGCCTTGCCTTACCACAGCAGAGTTCAAGATGCTCACCGGCAGAATAAACTGCTGTTTGTCCGGTGTTTTCCTTCATCGTCTTGCCCACCGAGAAGGTGACGTTATTCCCCACATTGACGCTGTAGCCCATTCCCACCATCAGTGATTTATGCAGCCCTACCTGTGAGGACTGCAACAACGCCACCGAGGTATTCATAATGCCGCCTACCGTCGTCTGGTAAGCCACACCCACCGTCAGCGCACGAATGATCCCCACCTTTTCAACCTGGTTTGATCCCACTTTGATAATCTGGTTACTACCCACCGTTTCCACCTGGTTGACACCAACCGTCTGTATCTGATTAACGCCAATGTTCTGGATCTGGTTATTGGTAACGGTGATCGCCTGGTTGTTACCTATTTTTTCGGCATGGTTGTTTATCACATCAGTGGTGCGGTTATTCAGCACCTCGGTGTTCATGTTCTTCTGCGCGTGGATGTAGACCTGTTCTTTCCCTGTCGCATCGTCAAACTTCAGTTCATTAAACCCGCTGCCCTTATAGGTTTTCGAACGAATGGTCATCTGCGTCTTTGTTCCCGGCAGGCTGCCGGGTGTGCGGTTTTCCTGGTGGTAGGTGCGCCCCATAATGATCGGCTGGTCCGGATCGCCGTTGAGGAAGTCCACAATCACCTCCTGACCCACACGCGGTATCGCCAGGTTACCGAATCCGGTGCCTGCCCACGCCTGTGCCACACGGATCCAGCATGAACTGTCCTGGTTTGACGGGTTATAACGGTCCCAGTTAAATTTCACCCGCACGCGGCCATGTTCATCACAGAAGATTTCCTCGCCTGCCGGTCCCGTCACGACGGCGCTCTGCGGGCCGTCCACCAGCGGTTTCAGCAACGGCTGTGGCCGCCATGTCCGGTCTGCCGGTATTACCGCAAAGTGGTTATTCAGCGTGGTTCCTGAACCACTGCGTCCCGGCACCGCCTGCGGCTGCTCGCCGTGCAGTTCACTTGCCACCACCTGCCATTCCCGGTTCAGGTTCGCCTGCGGATGCCCCGTCAGCACAATTCGCCGTCCCGGCCATATCTCCGGAGAACGGCTTGTTCCGCGCGCCACTTCTGCGTTGTTGCGCCAGCCATCCATCTGCCAGCGGGCAAAGTTCTGCCCGTGAGCACCCTTGAAACGTCCGGGGTAGTCATACACTTCATACTGTGTGCGCTGGTAATCCTGGTACTGGCCTTCCTGATCAAAACGCCCTGCCCAGCCGGGTCGTTTAAAGGTGTAGTCTTTGGTCACCACGGAAGAAGGGCGGATTTGTGCGCTGTAGCGAAACTGGCTGATGCAGAGGGTGCTTACCTCGGTACGGGTGTTCGGATTCCAGGGGATCTCAAAGGACTCCGGCAGATAACGCACGGTATCGCACAGGACCAGGCTCTGGTCGGTACTTTTTTGCGCGTGCTCCTCATAAAAGAAGATGCCTTCCTCCGCCGCCATCCGGCACAGGAAATCGTAATCAGTCTCACCGTACTGGACACAAAACTCACGGGAAGGATGTGGCTCGCTGAACAGCGGGCTCCACTCGGTCACCCCGTTTTCCTGCAATATCGTGCCGAGGATGCTTTCGATGTCCTCATTCTGGAAGATACGGAAGTTCTGGCGCAGCCCTGTGCGCCACAGCGGCGGGCATACCTTCATGCTGTACAGCTTCTGGTTTTTGTCGTTCTCCCCCAGTTCAAACCAGGTCACCACACCTTTCACCCGGCGCTGTACGTCATCGCCCTGCCATATCGTCAGGTAGGCCATTTTGTCGAGGATCTGCTGGAATTCAAGGGAGAGAAACTGCTGGCTGACCAGAGAGAGATCGAGGGAAAAAAGCGAAGAGAGTGACTGGTTCAGATGAAAGGAAACCACCGCAAAAGCATCCGGTGGCAGGCCGTCCACTTCCAGCGTGAAACGTAATCCGGTTGACATAGCAACCTCCGGGGTTAAGGAAAAACAGACAGTTCGCTGTTAAAGCGGCTGTGACAGTACAGTGTTACGCTTGCGTTCAGGCACGCTACCGCCGAAGTTTCCGGCAGCCGCCATCTCCCGTGAACGTAACCCCTTACTGACAACCTTTCTTTCTACGGCGTAATACAAAAACAGCATCCGGCCTGATAGCCGGATGCTGTTGGCTTAACTTATGCTTCCAGCGGTGCGCGCCAGTCGTCGGCACCGGAGGTGCCAGATTTGACGTGTTCCCATTCAATTTTGCGGTAGGCCAGTGAAACTTCGAGCAACTGGGTGAACTCGCGTTTCGCCGGGTCCTGGCAATGCGGCATATGCAGTTTCATATCGACAATCGTCGAATCAGTCAGGCGGGTAGTGAAATAATGCTCCTGTTTGCCTTCCACAGAGGTACGCCACCAGTGAAGTTCAGTGGTTGGCAGCATTTCGCCGGAGGCCAGTGCGTTGTACATCAGCGGAACCGCTTTGTTCAGCGCCACGGTAAAAATGAAAGGCTTGTGAGCACGCTGACCCGCAGGCTGACCGGACTGAGGATCGGTCGGGACAGTAACGTTATGCAGGAATTCCTGCACCAGCATCTCGTCTTCGTGCCCCTGCACATAGATGTTGCCGACAGAATCAGCGGTAAATGCACCTGCAGTAATATTTCCCTGGGTCTGACCAGTGATGGAGATATAACACGGTGTTGGCATTTGTAAACTCCTTGTTAACGTGGTTAATTACTACTTACAATGACCTGCCGTTAATCCCAGACAGGCAGATGCAGCTCACTTCACGGAACCGCATCATTTTCAGTATTTTTTACATACAAACCGAGCTAGAATTTACGGTTGTCGTAAAAACTATTTTTAAAATCATTAAATCTCTTATTCAGCAATAACTTAATAATATATATCTGGATAACCATACCCAACTGTTCAAAGTCCGTATTGCCTCCATAAAATGGCCAAAGCTGAATCATGAATAAATATTGTATTTATCCTTTCTGAATTATCATTTTGATAATTTTTGAGATATTCCTTAAAAATACCCACTTAATCAATCACAAAACAAATATATAAACAAGCAATCATTAGATTAGCTTATGTTTAATAAAATTATTATATAATTCAATAAGATACATAAAAATTCTATATTTAAATTATTGCCATAATACACCTGACGCGAATTGCACAGGTTCATACAATCTATTTAACGCTTGCAGAATACCCCTCTTTACGATCGATAAAAAGTCCTTTTCTTATTTATTTTGAAGCGTAAAATGCGGGGTGATGAAGGAGTGGTGATTTTATTTTCACCGCCATCAAGGCGGCATTTCCGATATTTTTTACGGTACGAATATGCCGTGTTCATGGCCTGTACGAGATAACATGACGGATCACTTTTATGAGCAAAAAATTTGAAGGCAGCGTCGCGCCTCGCGAACGTATTAATATATCGTATGTCCCAAAAACAGATGGCCAGACGGCTGAAGTGGAACTTCCGCTTAACATGCTCGTTGTCGGCGATACCGGAAATACGCAGGAAACATCCTCACTGGATGAACGTCAGGCAGTTTCCGTTAACAAGCACAATTTCGGTGCAGTGATGGCTGAAGCAGCCATTGGCCTCAATTTTACCGTCCCCGCCACGCTGAAGGGAAGCACAACGGACGATGAGCTGAATGTGGCGCTGAATATCAAGTCACTGGATGATTTTTCACCAGATAGCGTGGCCCGGCAGGTTCCGGAAGTGAATAAATTGCTGGAACTGCGTGAAGCACTGACTGCACTGAAGGGGCCGATGGGTAACCTTCCGGCATTCCGTACCCAGCTCCAGGCATTGCTGGAAAATGAAGAGTCCCGCGAGCAGTTGCTCAAAGAAATCGGCCAGGTGAGCAATAAATAACCACCACTATTTCATTAAACAGGGTTATCCAGGCATGACGGCACACAAAAATATCTCCGGGACATACCACCTCTCTGTTGCAGACATTCTGCAGGTGGTTTACCAGGTATGTTTCAGCCCGTCCGTTGAAATCAACCAGGATGGTGTGGCTGCGCTGATTACAACACTGGATCGCCGTATCAGTGATCTATTGGATGAGATTATCCATTTTTGTGAGTTTCAGCAGAGCGCGTCGCACTGGCAGCGCGTACTTCACTGATGGCGAAAAGCCGGTTTCAGAAACACAGCTAAAACAGAAGGATTTTCAGTATGTCTTTACAGGAAGAGGAACTCGTTTCCAGTCATGCCGGGCAGCCTGAGCAGGCATCGTCGCTGCTTGATCAAATCATGGCACAGACCCGTATTCAGCCCGGTTCGGAAGGTTATGACGTTGCCCGCCAGGGTGTGACAGCCTTTATTGCCAGCATCCTGCAATCCACTGCATCTGCCGAACCGGTCAATAAACTGGTCGTGGACAGCATGATTGCAGATATTGATGAACGCATCAGCCGCCAGATGGATGTCATCATCCATGCGCCTGCCTTTCAGCAGGTCGAGTCGTTCTGGCGCTCACTGAAAACCATGGTGGATCGCGTTGATTTCCGTGAAAACATCAAGGTCAACGTGCTTCATGTCACCAAGCAGGAACTTCTGGAAGACTTTGAGTTTGCGCCAGAAATTATTCAGTCCGGATTTTATAAGCACGTTTATTCGTCCGGTTTCGGACAGTTTGGCGGTGAACCCATCGCTGCCGTGCTGGGCGCTTATGAGTTCAAAAATACCGCGCCTGACATGAAACTGCTGCAATACGTCAGTGCAGTGGGCGCAATGGCGCACGCACCGTTCCTGTCCTCCGTTTCCCCGGAGTTTATGGGGCTGAACTCGTGGACCGAACTGCCTAATATCAAAGATCTTTATGCCATCTTTGAAGGTCCGGCCTACACCAAATGGCGCGCCCTGCGTGACTCGGAAGATTCGCGCTATTTAGGGCTTACGGCACCCCGCTTCCTGCTTCGCCAGCCCTATTCACCAACAGATAACCCTGTTAAGAACTTTAACTATTACGAAGATGTCAGCCAGAACCACGAAGATTATCTGTGGGGTAATACGGCCTGGATGCTGGCATGCAATATCGCAGACAGTTTTGCCAAATACCGCTGGTGTCCAAACATTATCGGTCCGCAAAGCGGCGGCGCAGTGAAAGATCTGCCGGTGCATCTGTTCGAAACGATGGGGCAGATTCAGGCCAAAATCCCAACCGAGGTGCTGGTCACCGATCGCCGCGAATTTGAACTGGCTGAAGAGGGTTTTATCACCCTTACCATGCGTAAAGACTCTGATAATGCAGCCTTTTTCTCTGCAAACTCGGTACAAAAACCGAAGCACTTTCCGGGAAAAGATGCAGAAACCAACTATAAGCTGGGTACGCAGCTTCCTTATCTCTTCATCATCAATCGGTTAGCGCACTACATCAAGGTGTTGCAGCGTGAACAACTGGGGTCATGGAAAGAAAGGAGCGACTTAGAAAGAGAGCTTAATACCTGGATCCGTCAGTATGTTGCCGACCAGGAAAACCCGCCTGCAGACGTGCGCAGCCGCAAACCTCTGCGCGCTGCCAAAGTTGAGGTTATGGATGTAGAAGGCGAACCCGGCTGGTACCAGGTTGCGCTAAGCGTGAGACCTCATTTTAAATTTATGGGGGCAAATTTTGAGCTTTCCCTGGTTGGCCGGTTAGACAGGGAGTAACACACCATGATACCGGATCGGGAAAGAACCACAGGTTCTCTTTTTGAGCGTATGGAAGCCTCTTCGGCCAGAAACCGGCAGGGAGGCAGTATTCATTCGCTCAGGCAATCCATTCGCCAGAACCTACGAAACATTCTTAATACCCGGTCCGGTAGTTGCCGGGGTGCGCCTGAGCTGGGCATTGATGAACCGGAAGGGGCTGAAAACTTCCGCGAATCCATGAGTCGGGCCATCGAGCAATGTATAGAACGCTATGAACCCCGGCTCTCACACGCTGAAGTGCAGGTAGTGGTTTCATCCGCCTCCAGCCCGCTGGATATGACGTTTCATATTACAGCCTGGGTGACATTTAACGAAACGCATGAGGTGCTTGAATTTGATATGGCACCGAATGGCAGCCAGCATTACCGGGTGGACTGACAAATGGAATTTGAAGAACGCTATTTCCGGGAAGAACTCGATTACCTGCGCCAGCTTAGCAAGCTGCTGGCAACGGAAAAACCCCATCTGGCCCGCTTCCTGGCCGAAAAAGATGCGGATCCGGATATTGAACGCCTGCTGGAAGGGGTGGCTTTTCTTACCGGCAATCTCCGCCAGAAAATTGAGGATGAATTCCCAGAACTGACGCACGGGCTTATTAAGATGCTATGGCCTAATTACCTGCGTCCGGTTCCGGCAATGACCCTTATTGAATATACGCCGGATATGGATAAGTCTTCTGTACCGGTGTTAATCCCCCGTAATGAGCAGTTTACAACCAACGCCGGGGAAATCAGAGTTGATGAAGTGCTGCCCTCTGATGCTAAAAAGGAGGAGCCGCCTCCCTGTACCTTCACCCTCTGCCGGGATATCTGGCTGCTGCCCGTTCGCCTGGAGCAGATTGAAAACCGCAGTACGACCCGTAATGGTGTTATCAACATCACCTTTTCGGTCGCACCGGGAACGGACTTCCGCACGCTGGATCTGAACAAACTTCGCTTCTGGCTCGGCAATGACGACAACTATACCCGTGACCAGCTTTATTTATGGTTCTGCGAATACTTGCAGGGTGCCGACCTGACTGTGGGTGAACAGCATCTTCGCCTGCCTGAGTTTATGCTAAAAGCTGTCGGTTTTGAGCCGCAGGATGCCATGCTGCCCTGGCCGAAAAACGTCCACAGCGGCTACCGGATCCTTCAGGAGTATTTCTGTTACCCCGATGCGTTTCTCTTTTTTGATCTTTGTGGTTGTCCGGCTTTGCCTGACGGATTGCAGGCGGAATTCTTTACCCTGCAACTGCGTTTTTCGCGCCCTTTGCCCGTGGACATCCGGCTGCGCCGCGATTCCCTGCGCCTGTATTGCGCACCTGCCATTAATTTATTTATCCACCATGCAGAAGCCATCACGCTGGACAACCGGCGGGCAGACTATCCGCTGGTTCCCAGCCGCCATTACCCACAACATTACGATGTATTTTCCGTTAACAGTGTGGTGAGCCAGGTCCAGGATATGTTCAGGAAAAAAGATCTGGGGCGTCCTGTTTCGACGCAGGCCGCGCGCCAGTGGCCAGCCTTTGAAAGTTTCAGCCATCAGATGGAATACAGCCGGAAGCGGGAAGTGGTGTACTGGCATCACCGGACCAAAACATCCCTGTTCCATCGCGGCTTTGATCATACCCTTGCCTTTATACATGCTGATGGCAGTTATCCGTCAGACGAATCTCTGCTCAGTAATGAAGTGGTTTCGGTATCGCTGACCTGTACCAACCGTGAGCTTCCGTCACAAATTCGTTCCGGCGATATCACCGGCACAACCGGTAAAAATGCAGCTGTTGCTTCATTTCGCAACATTACCCGCCCGACGCAACCACTCTGGCCGGTCATTGATGGCAGCCTGCACTGGTCCCTACTCTCCGCCATGAACCTGAATTATCTGTCATTACTGGATACGGACGCGCTGAAGCAGGTCATCGCCAACTTTGATCGCCACGCAATCCATCATCCGCAGACGGCACGGCTGTCACAACAAAAGCTGGATGCCATTGAGCGTCTGGAGACCCGCCCCGTTGATCGCCTGTTTACGGGTATTCCCGTCCGGGGACTGGCCTCCACGCTGTATCTGCACCCGGAGCCGTTTGTCTGTGAAGGGGAAATGTATCTGCTCGGTACGGTGCTTTCGCATTTTCTGTCGCTGTACGCCAGCGTTAACTCATTCCACATGCTGACCGTTGTGAACACAGAAAGCCAGGAGACATGGAAATGGACGGAAAGAATCGGGCAGCATCCTCTTATCTGAGTCCGGGAAATCCCCCGGCAGATAAAGAGCAGAATGATCCGCTGGCACAGGTTTTCCATAATGCCTGCTCTTACAATTTTTTTGCGATGGCGGAGCTGTTGCACCGCCTGGCAAAGGGTGAAAAGGGGACGCCAGAATTATCCCTGCGTGACGATCCGGCACAGGAAACCCTGCGTTTCAGCGCCGATGCCAGCCTTGCCTTCCCGTGCAGTGATATCAGTGCGCTGAAACGGGATACATCAGGGGCATTCAGGATGACCACCACCTTTATGGGGTTACAGGGGAGCCAGTCGCCTCTCCCCGGTTATTACCTCGATCACCTGGCCTGGAAAGCGGTACATGAACAAAGTCCGGTAGGTGATTTTCTGGATATGTTCAGCCACCGCCTGACCCAGTTTGTCTGGCATATCTGGCGTAAGTACCGCTATCACATCAGTTTTCGTAACGGCGGTGTGGATGCGTTCTCGCAGCGCATGTACTCCCTTGTCGGGCTGGGCCACCGCCAGCTTCGCGATAAGCTGGCGATTAATCACAGCAAAATGCTGGCGTATTCCGGGATCCTGGCAAATCCGGGACGATCCCCGGAAATAATCTGTGGCCTGGTGTCCCACTGCTTTGATTTGTCAGAAGTGACGCTGCAAAACTGGCAACGTCGCAAGGTGGATATTGAACCGGATCAGCAAAATAGTCTGGGGAGCTATTCTCTTAAAAATGGCGAAAAACTGGCGGGAAGATCGGTACTGGGCAACTTTGTTCTGGGTACACGAGTGCCCGATCTCAGCGGAAAATTCCAGCTCAGTATTACCAGCCTGACCCGAAAACAGTTCCTCTCTTTTCTGCCGTCCGGCGAAAACTTCCTGCCACTGACGATGTTCGTGTCCTTCATCCTGCGCGATCAGCTTGCCTGGGACTTACATCTGGGGCTGGCGCCGGAGCAGGTGGGCGCAATGCGCCTGGGTGATAACAAAAGTGCGCTGCTGGGCTGGACCAGCTTCCTCGGCACACCGGAAGAACGACCCTCAGTCACCATCAGGGTACGGTCGTAAATTATGATAATCACGGAGCAGAATATGCCGGAAGAGAAACTACAGACGCTTTCATTGCAGGTCATTAACGGCAGTGAGCTGGAAAGCGGGCGGGCGGCGCGCTGTCTATTCACACAGCAGGGAAATGTCGGCCATGGCCCCGAATGCCACTGGTCGGTACAGGATCGTCAGCAGAGCATTCCGGCCCAGGCTTTTACCGTTATCCTGCACGATGGCACATTTTGTCTGCGCCCGCAGACGGCACAACTGTGGCTGAATCAGGCAAAAGTCACAGCAACATCAGACCTAATACAGTTGCGCCAGGGCGATGAGATCCAGATCGGACGGCTGATGGTGAGGGTTCATCTGAACCGGGGAGATATTCCCCATTACGATGAGGAAATGGCCACTCCCGAAACCATCGTTACCAATCGCGATATGCTCACGGATACCCTGCTATCAACGGAGGGTGCGCCACACTATCCGGGAATGACTCACCGGCACCAGCTTGCAGACACCGTGGTAAACGGTTTTTCTGCCGATCCACTCCAGGCACTTCAGTCCGAAAGCCTGATTACCACGGGCGATCCGCTTTCAGGCATTGCGGCTGTCCGGCCATCGGCACCGCTGTCCGATCCGGCAAGTAATGGGGGGATCAATACTCCGTTTATGGATCTGCCGCCCATTTATGCCAGCCCCGGCGATCGTAATGACGACGTCTCTGCGGCAGAAATGGCGCAACGCCACCTTGCGGTCACCCCCTTACTGCGCGGTCTTGGCGGCTCGCTTACCATGAGCAATTCCGACGATGCGGATGATTTTCTGGAGGAGGCCGGACGAACGTTACAGGCCGCAATAAAAGGTCTGCTCGATTTGCAGCAGCAGCGTAACAGCCTCTCAGACAAACATTTGCGCCCGCTGGAAGATAACCCGCTGCGCCTGAACATGGATTACGCCACCGCGCTCGACGTAATGTTTGCCGAAGGTAAAAGCCCGGTACATCTGGCGGCTCCCGCCGCCGTCAGTGAAAGCCTGCGCAATGTCCGCCACCACGAAGAAGCTAACCGGGCAGCGATTGTGGAGTCGCTTCGTGTCCTGCTGGATGCTTTCTCACCACAAAATCTGCTGCGCCGCTTTGTGCAGTACCGCCGCAGCCATGAACTGCGCCAGCCGCTGGATGATGCCGGAGCATGGCAAATGTACAGCCATTATTACGAAGAACTGGCCTCCGATCGCCAGCAGGGGTTTGAGATGCTGTTTAACGAGGTCTACGCCCAGGTCTATGACCGGGTGCTTCGTGAAAAACAGCGGGAGCCGGAAGCATGAACAGGAAGGCGTTTCTGGCCTGCGTGCTGATGTGCGTCATATTAACCGGCTGCGAAACGGCGAAAAAAATCAGCGAGGTGATCAAAAACCCGGATATCCAGGTCGGGAGCCTGAAGGAGCAACCTTCGGAAATAACCGTCACCCTGCTGACTGAACCGGACACCAATACCAATGCGGAGGGTGAATCAGCCGCCGTGGATGTGCAACTGGTGTACCTGACTGACGACTCAAAATTGCTGGCAGCCGACTATGACCAGATAGCCAGTACGCCGCTACCGGATGTGTTGGGTAAAAACTATATCGACCACCAGGATTTCAACCTGTTGCCGGACACCATCAAAACCCTGCCGCCGGTAAAGCTGGATGAGAAAACGCAGTTTATTGGTGTCGTGGCCTATTTCTCCGATGACCAGGCCACTGAATGGAAACAAATCGAGACGGTGGAAGGAGCCGGCCACCATTACCGCCTGCTGGTGCATGTACGTCAAAGCAGCATCGAAATGAAAAAAGAGGATGAATAATTATGGCAACCACCCGCAACAAGGTGATGTGGCAGGAAGGGATGCTGATGCGCCCACACCATTTCCAGCAACAGCAGCGTTACAACGACTACCTGGATAACCAGCGTTTCCGGGCCATGAATGATTTATCCTGGGGATTTACCGAACTCACCCTCAACAATGAACTGCTGGCGCAGGGTAAGATCATGATTGACAGCGCGTCAGGCACACTGCCCGACGGCACCGTCTTTTCTATCCCCGACCAGGACGCACTGCCCGATCCGCTGCACCCGCAAAATTTTCCGGACGAAAGAAGCCGCAATATCTACCTCGCTCTGCCGGTCGCCAGTGATGTGAGAAATGAAATCAGCGACGGACGGCGAATCGGGCGTTACCGGCTGAATTATGCCGATGTCCGGGATTTGCATTCAGAAGAAGGTGACGCGCGAACATTGACGCTGGGTCAACTGACGCCGCGCATTATGAGCGGTGCAGAAGATATGAGCGCCTATATTACGCTCCCGCTTTGCCGTATCAGCAATCGCCATGCCGATGGCTCCCTGACGTTGGATGACGATTTTATCCCCTCCTGCCAGAATATTCAGGTCAGTAAGAAACTGCGTGTTTATCTCAAAGAGGTACAGGGGGCCATTGGCGGACGGGCAAGCGATCTGGCAAACCGTATTGGCTCTCCGGCGCAGAGCGGCATCGCGGATGTGGCGGAATTTATGATGTTGCAGTTACTTAACCGTAACCAGACCCGGTTTACCCATCGCGCCCGCCGCTCCCAGCTCCACCCGGAAGATTTCTACCTTGATCTTGCTGGGTTGCTGGGTGAACTGATGACCTTTACCGAGCCGTCGCGCCTGCCCTGCCCGCTTGATGTGTATGATCATCATGATCTGACCAAAACATTTAAAACACTGTTACCGGAAGTCAAACGGGCGCTGCATACCGTACTGTCGCCAAGAGCGGTCAATCTGCCGCTGCATCTGCGTGACGGTATCTGGCAGGCCGATATCCATGACACAGAACTGCTGCAATCTGCCACCTTTGTGCTGGCCGTGGCGGCAAACGTGCCGGTCGATCAGATCCAGCGTCAGTTTATCCAGCAGTCGAAAATTTCCTCGCCGGAAAAAATCCGCAATATGGTCAGTGTGCAGATCCCCGGTATTCCATTGCGTGCCCTTATGGTGGCTCCCCGCCAGCTTCCTTACCATTCCGGGTTCAGCTATTTCGAACTCGACAAGAGTGGCCAGGCCTGGACAGAAATGGCTGCCGCCGGGGCCGTTGCACTGCATGTTTCCGGCAGTTTCCCGGATCTGAACATGCAACTGTGGGCGATAAGAGGGTAAGACGATGGATGAGGGGTCACTGTCTCTGCCACCATTTACCGGACACGACGAAAAAAGCCAGCGCAACTACCATCTCGCGCTTCGTGGCAACAGCCTGAATCCGATGATCGACGCGGCCACGCCGCTACTCGGTATGGTAATGCGCCTTTCAACCATGAACAGCCAGACGATGCCGGAGCATCTTTTTGCTCAGGTGGTGACAGATGTTCAGGCCGTGGAGCAACTGCTTCAGGAGCAGGGCTACGAACCGGGCGTGATTATCTCGTTTCGCTACATCCTCTGCACGTTTATTGATGAAGCGGCGCTCGGTAACGGCTGGTCAAACAAGAACGAGTGGATCAAGCAGTCATTGCTGGTCCATTTCCACAACGAAGCCTGGGGTGGCGAGAAAGTTTTCATCCTGCTGGAGCGCCTGATCCGTGAACCCAAACGTTACCAGGATCTGCTGGAATTTCTCTGGATCTGTTTTTCTCTGGGATTTCGCGGGCGCTACAAAGTGGCAGCACAGGATCAGGGGGAATTTGAGCAGATCTACCGCCGTCTGTACCACGTTCTGCATAAACTGCGCGGCGATGCCCCTTTCCCGCTGTTACACCAGGACAAAAAAACCCAGGGCGGGCGTTATCAGCTCATCAGTCGCCTGACTGTTAAACATATTTTTTGTGGTGGCGTTGTCGTGCTGGCGTTGTTTTACCTGTTCTATCTGTTGCGGCTGGACAGCCAGACGCAGGACATCCTGCACCAGCTAAACAAATTACTTCGATAAGGACGTTTATGATCCAGATTGATCTTCCCCCGCTGGTAAAACGGCTGAACCTGTTCTCCCGCCAGGCGCTGGAGATGGCCGCCTCTGAATGTATGAGTCAGCAGGCAGCGGAAATTACCGTCAGCCATGTGCTCATTCAGATGCTCGCCATGCCACGCAGTGACCTGCGGGTTATTACCCGCCAGGGCGATATTGGCATGGAAGAGTTGCGCCAGGCGCTGACGGTAGAGAACTACACAACCGCCCGTTCTGCGGACAGCTACCCGGCGTTTTCCCCGATGCTGGTTGAGTGGCTTAAAGAGGGCTGGCTGCTGGCGTCGGCTGAGATGCAGCACAGCGAACTGCGCGGCGGCGTGTTGCTGCTGGCCCTGCTGCATTCGCCGCTGCGTTATATACCGCCTGCTGCCGCCCGGCTGTTGACCGGCATTAACCGTGACCGTCTGCAACAGGACTTTGTGCAGTGGACACAGGAGTCGGCGGAATCAGTCGTGCCGGATGCAGACGGTAAAGGCGCAGGCACAATGACGGACGCCTCTGACACCCTGCTTGCCCGCTATGCCAAAAACATGACCGCAGACGCCCGTAACGGCAGGCTTGACCCGGTACTGTGCCGCGACCACGAAATCGACCTGATGATCGACATTCTCTGCCGCCGCCGTAAAAACAACCCGGTGGTGGTGGGCGAAGCGGGCGTGGGCAAAAGCGCACTGATTGAAGGGCTGGCGCTGCGCATCGTGGCAGGCCAGGTGCCGGACAAGCTGAAAAACACCGATATCATGACCCTTGACTTGGGCGCATTGCAGGCCGGGGCGTCGGTGAAGGGTGAATTCGAAAAACGTTTCAAAGGGCTGATGGCGGAGGTCATTTCCTCCCCGGTGCCGGTCATTCTGTTTATCGACGAAGCACATACCCTGATTGGCGCGGGCAACCAGCAGGGCGGGCTGGATATCTCCAACCTGCTCAAACCGGCGCTGGCGCGCGGCGAGCTGAAAACCATCGCCGCCACCACCTGGAGCGAGTACAAAAAATACTTCGAAAAAGATGCCGCCCTGTCGCGCCGCTTCCAGTTGGTGAAGGTCAGCGAACCCAACGCTGCCGAAGCCACCATTATTCTGCGCGGTCTGTCGGCGGTCTATGAACAGTCTCACGGCGTGCTGATTGATGATGACGCCTTGCAGGCCGCTGCGACATTAAGCGAGCGTTATCTCTCCGGGCGTCAGTTACCGGACAAAGCGATTGATGTGCTGGATACCGCCTGCGCCCGTGTGGCCATCAACCTGTCGTCGCCGCCGAAGCAAATCTCGGCGCTGACCACTCTGAGCCACCAGCAGGAGGCGGAAATTCGCCAGCTTGAGCGCGAGCTTCGCATCGGACTGCGTACCGACACATCACGGATGACAGAGGTGCTGGTGCAGTATGATGAAACGCTGACGGCGCTGGATGAACTGGAAGCGGCCTGGCACCAGCAGCAGACGCTGGTCCGGGAGATTATCGCGCTGCGCCAGCAGTTACTGGGCGTGGCAGAGGACGATGCGGCGCCGTTGCCGGACGCAGATACCGTGGAGGATACGCAGCCAGAGTCAGAGTCAGAACAGGATAATACCGGTGCCGTACCGGCTGATGAGGCCGACAGAGAACAACCGGAAGATACCGCTGAAACAGTTTCCCCGGTACAGCGGCTGGCCCAGCTCACTGCCGAACTGGACGCCCTGCATAACGACCGGTTGCTGGTCTCCCCGCACGTCGATAAAAAACAGATTGCGGCGGTGATTGCCGAATGGACCGGCGTGCCGCTCAACCGCCTGTCGCAGAATGAAATGTCGGTCATCACCGACCTGACGAAATGGCTGGGTGACACCATCAAAGGCCAGGACCTGGCGATTGCCAGCCTGCATAAGCATCTACTGACCGCACGCGCCGACCTGCGTCGTCCGGGACGCCCGCTCGGTGCGTTCCTGCTGGCTGGCCCCAGCGGTGTGGGTAAAACCGAAACCGTCCTGCAACTGGCAGAGCTGCTCTACGGCGGTCGCCAGTACCTGACCACCATCAATATGTCCGAATTCCAGGAGAAACACACCGTCTCGCGGCTGATTGGTTCGCCTCCGGGCTACGTTGGCTACGGTGAAGGCGGCGTACTGACCGAAGCGATTCGTCAGAAACCCTACTCGGTAGTACTGCTCGATGAAGTGGAAAAAGCGCACCCGGATGTGCTCAACCTGTTCTACCAGGCGTTCGATAAGGGCGAAATGGCAGACGGTGAAGGCCGCCTGATTGACTGCAAAAATATCGTCTTCTTCCTGACGTCCAACCTCGGCTACCAGGTAATAGTCGAGCATGCCGATGACCCGGAAACCATGCAGGAAGTACTGTATCCGGTGCTGGCCGACTTCTTCAAACCTGCCCTGCTGGCGCGTATGGAAGTGGTGCCGTATCTGCCGCTGTCGAAAGAGACGCTCGCCACCATTATCGCCGGAAAACTGGCCCGTCTGGATAACGTGCTGCGCAGTCGCTTTGGTGCAGAAGTGGTCATTGAACCGGAAGTGACGGACGAAATCATGAGCCGCGTCACCCGCGCGGAAAACGGCGCGAGGATGCTGGAATCGGTCATCGATGGCGACATGCTACCGCCGCTCTCGCTGCTGCTGTTGCAGAAAATGGCGGCTAACACGGCGATTGCCCGGATTCGGTTGTCGGCAGTGGACGGCGCATTTACGGCAGACGTGGAAGATGCTCAGAACGACGAGTCCGTCACAAAGGATGAAACGGTTTTATGAGCAGGTTGCGCGTTTTCCGGCAGACAGGATGGTTTATCGCGGGCCTGATGACGGGCTTACCCGCCACTGCCGCGCCCGCAGAAGCATCGTCAATGGCCGGTGTGGCGGTCGCCGTCGCCACCACGACCCCGCCGGATGCGACAGCCACGTTACAGGCCATACAGTCCTGTCGGCGGGAGTCCGCGGCGCTGGAGCGGCTTGACTGCTATGACCGCCTGCTGGCACCGCTGTCCCCGTCAGGGTTTGACGGGGCGCTGGTCAAAGCCGGTTTTGTGGGCGAGGCCTGGACCCGCGCCACAGAGCAGGAAAAACGCCGCGAGGGCAACACCACAGAACTGCTGGTGACGCAGGTGCCGGGGGAGCGCCCGACGGTGGTGATAACCACCCCGGCTATCGGTCATGTTCCGCCACGCCCGGTGCTGATGTTCAGTTGCGTGGACAATATCACCCGGATGCAGGTGGCGCTGATGCACCCTCTGGATGTCCATGATATCGCCGTCACTCTGAATGCCGACAACCGGGCATTGCGCAGCCACTGGTTTGTACGCGAGAACGGCACCCTGCTGGAGTCCAGCCGGGGGTTATCCGGGATTGATGAAATTAAGCAACTGTTCGGCGCAAAAACGCTGACGGTGGATACCGGCGCAGACAATGCCGCCGGAAAGCTGACCTTTAACATTGACGGGCTGGCAAGGGCGATTGCTCCCCTGCGCGATGCCTGCCACTGGGCGGGAGAATAAAAATATGGCAATGGACTTACGCGATCCGAATGTCTGGATATCGCACCTGCTGGAAAACCTGCCGGAAGAGAAACTGGCATCGGCGCTGAAAGATGACAACCCGAACTGGGAGTATATCGACGGCGAAATCGTCAAGCTGGGATCGCTGGCCCACAGTCAACTGGATATCCCGGAACTCCAGCGCCGGGGGCTGGTCATTCTGGCTTCGGAGAGTAAGGATTTTCGTCTGCTGGCGCATCTGCTGAGAACCCTGCAACACGCCGGTGATCCTCATCTCGCATTGCGCCTGCTGGCGCTGTATGTGGAGCATTACTGGGCGGTGGCTGCGCCGCAGAATATGGCGCATAAAAAACGCTTTGCCAGCCAGGTCATTAAACGCTTTGAAACAGGTATTGAAGGTTTTTCACAGAACGCCGCCACAGAGCAGCGCGATGCGCTGTCAGGGGAACTGGCAAAACTGGCGCAATGCTGGCAGTCACATAACGCCCCGGAACTGGCACAGGCTACTGATGATCTTTTTGCCCTGTACCAGCGTGCGTTTAATCGTGCGGCACCGGCTCCTGTCCCCACTCCGGCGGCCTCCGGTAGTTCACCACAGACCACCGCCACGTCTGAAAGCGGCGTGACGCAACCCAGTGCTCCGGCTCCCCAAATCGTCATCGACAGTCACGACGACAAAGCCTGGCGCGACACGCTGTTAAAAGTGGCGGCCATTTTATGTGAACGCCAGCCGGATTCACCGCAGGGCTACCGTCTGCGCCGCCATGCGCTTTGGCAGAACATCACCAGTACGCCCCAGGCGGAAAGCGATGGCCGTACTCCACTGGCTGCGGTCTCCGCCGATATGGTGGCAGATTACCATGCTCAGCTCGGTAGTGCCGATATGGCGCTGTGGCAGCAGGTGGAGAAAAGCGTACTGCTGGCTCCTTACTGGCTGGATGGTCACTGCCTTTCTGCACAGACGGCGCTGCGTCTGGGTTACAAACAGGTGGCAGACGCCATCCGCGATGAGGTCATCCGCTTCCTTGAGCGTCTGCCCCAGCTTACCGGGCTGCTGTTTAATGACCACACACCGTTTATCAGTGAGCAGACGAAACAATGGCTGGCAGCTTCGCCCGACGCCAAAGTTGCACCGGTTGCGCAAATCGGTGAGGAATCGAAGGCAGCCAGAGCCTGTTTTGCTGAGCAGGGTCTGGAGGCGGCGCTGCGATATCTGGACATGCTACCCGAAGGCGATCCCCGCGATCAGTTTCACCGCCAGTACCTTGCCGCACAGTTGACGGAAGAGGCGGGGCTGGTACAGCTTGCGCAGCAGCAGTACCGGATGTTGTTCAGGATGGGATTGCAGATGATGGTGGCAGACTGGGAGCCGTCCCTGCTTGAGCAGCTAGAACAAAAATTCACGGCAGAACAATAAAAGAGAACAGGAGTTTTTGTGTTCAGATTACCAACACCCCGACTACTCAGCGGACTCAAATCAGCCCTGCGACCGGCGATGCCCCGGTTTAAAGTCTCTGCTTTCTGGCTGCTGATACTGGCGTGGATTTTTCTGCTGGTGTGGATCTGGTGGAAAGGCCCGACGTGGACGCTGTATGAAGAACAGTGGCTCAAACCACTGGCGAACCGCTGGCTGGCAACGGCGGCGTGGGGGATTATTGCCCTGATGTGGCTTACCGTCCGGGTGATGAAGCGCCTGCAACAGCTTGAAAAAATGCAAAAGCAACAGCGCGAGGAAGCCGTTGATCCGCTCAGCGTGGAACTGAACGCCCAGCAGCGTTATCTTGACCGCTGGCTGCTGCGCCTGCAACGCTATCTCGACAACAGCCGTTTCCTGTGGCAGTTGCCGTGGTATATGGTCATCGGCCCGGCGGGCAGTGGCAAAACGACACTGCTGCGCGAGGGGTTTCCGTCCGACATTATTTATGCCCCGGAGGGCGCGCGCGGCGCAGAACAACGCCTGTACCTTACGCCCCATGTCGGTAAACAGGCGGTGATCTTTGATATCGACGGCACACTCTGCGCTCCCGCTGATGCGGATATCCTGCATCGCCGTCTGTGGGAACATGCCCTCGGCTGGCTGAAAGAAAAGCGCGCGCGCCAGCCGCTGAACGGGATTATTCTGACACTCGATTTACCCGATCTGCTTACCGCAGACAAACGCCGCCGCGAGCATCTGTTACAGACGCTGCGCAGCCGCTTGCAGGATATACGCCAGCATCTTCACTGCCAGTTACCGGTTTACGTGGTACTCACCCGGCTTGATTTATTGCAGGGTTTTGCCGCCCTGTTCCAGTCACTGAACAGACAGGATCGCGATGCGATTCTGGGCGTCACGTTCACCCGCCGCGCCCATGAAAATGATGACTGGCGAACAGAGTTGAATGCTTTCTGGCAGACATGGGTGGATCGAATGAATCTGGCGTTGCCGGATCTGATGGTCGCTCAGACTCACACCCGCACGTCTTTATTCAGTTTTTCCCGCCAGATGCAGGGAAGCCGTGAACCGCTGGTGTCACTGCTTGAGGGTCTGCTTGATGGCGAAAATATGAACGTGATGCTGCGTGGTGTCTATCTCACCTCTTCGCTTCAGCGTGGGCAGATGGATGATATATTCACCCAGTCTGCCGCCCGCCAGTACCGGCTGGGCAATAACCCACTGGCGTCCTGGCCCCTGGTGGACACCGCGCCTTATTTCACCCGCAGCCTGTTCCCGCAGGCATTACTCGCAGAGCCTAATCTGGCAACAGAGAGCCGCGCCTGGCTGATACGTTCCCGTCGCCGCCTGACAGTTTTCTCTGCCACAGGCGGCGTGGCAGCACTTCTGCTCATCACCGGCTGGCATCACTATTACAACGGTAACTATCAGTCCGGCATCACCGTGCTTAAGCAGGCCAAAGCCTTTATGGACGTGCCGCCTCCGCAGGGGGAAGATGACTTTGGCAACCTGCAACTGCCGCTTCTGAACCCGGTACGCGATGCCACACTGGCCTATGGCGACTGGGGCGACCGCAGCCGTCTGGCCGATATGGGACTGTACCAGGGACGACGTATCGGGCCTTATGTGGAACAGACCTATCTGCAACTGCTGGAGCAACGTTACCTGCCCTCGCTGTTTAACGGGCTGGTCAAAGCGATGAACGCCGCGCCGCCGGAGAGTGAAGAAAAACTCGCGGTGCTGCGCGTAATGCGAATGCTGGAGGACAAAAGCGGACGTAACAATGAGGTGGTGAAGCAGTATATGGCAAAACGCTGGAGCGAAAAATTCCACGGCCAGCGCGATATCCAGGCACAACTGATGTCCCATCTTGACTACGCGCTGGCTCATACTGACTGGCATGCAGAGCGTCAGGCGGGCGACGGTGACGCCATCAGCCGCTGGACGCCATATGACAAGCCCGTGGTATCAGCACAGAAAGAACTGAGCAAACTGCCTGTCTACCAGCGGGTTTACCAGAGCCTGAAAACGCGGGCGCTGG
>OKRR01001168.1_pt1 | contig 25037 bp, 20 predicted proteins | sample 1601211 | NCBI WGS metagenome assembly OKRR01 (sample SAMEA3541525, study PRJEB24748) | human gut metagenome | biome: human gut; feature: human-associated habitat; material: faeces | place: China | collected 2012
TGTTCTGTTCTGTTCTGTTCTGTTCTGTTCTGTTCTGTTCTGTTCTGTTCTGTTCAAGATTATTCACTCTCCCGTCCTCCATGTCAACACAATTTCAATTATTTTGCGTTTCCTTTTTTTAGAAAATATTTCTTTATAACAAACCAACATTCTCTATTTGAAAAATAATTGACTGCTATTCCCAAAATGCCTATTATCAGTGAATAGATTACTCCATATATGAAGAATCTAAAATATGAGTCAATTTGAGACTGGATTAGCTTTGATCCAATTACAATAATTGTAAAGAATAAAATATTAGTTCCTATGATTGAAAAAGATCTTTTAAACGAACGATGCATCACCTTTTTGTCAGCAATATATGTACACCATAGGACCTTAAACGGCAATGCAACAACTGTTGCAAATAACACACCAACAATCCCGAATCTATTAACAAAGAATACAGAAAGCGTTAAATTTATAACCGCCTCAACTAATGACACATAACTCGTTTGTTTTGCAAAACCAGCTATTCCCGTTAGATTACCCGATACATATCTACTCCATGAAAGTATCTGGACAAGACTAAACATGACTGGCAGCGATTTATAAATATACTCAACATCAGCAACTCCATCTGTATACAAAGAAACAAACGGAATTGTCAGCAAGTAGCATACCGACATTAGAATCGTAATAGCACCAAGAAATATACTCGTAAAAGCATCATGTACAGTTTCATATTTTTTTATATCCGTGTGATAGGCATTTCCTAATATGTAGACTATACTAAAATAAACAGAGTTTAGCAACAAATGGATATTACTGTATATCATATTATAAATAGAATATACACTTGCCATTTGTGTTGACATAAACACTGATAATACAATCATGTCTGTAGAATTAAAAACCGTAGCTGCAATTTCTGTAATAATATAAGAGTTTCTATCTTTCAGTTTTGCTTGACTATTGCATTTTCTAAATTTAACCCACGAATAATGCTTTTTGAAATACACTTGATAGACAAACACTTTTGCTATAGTAACAATAAAATAGGCAAACTGTAAAACAATAATTGAAAACCCGTTTGCTGCCATTACAATTTTAACAACATAACCAATAATTCTATTAACCAGACTAATTGTGTTATTTACATAACTTTTCCCATCAACAAGAAGAATGACCGAAGGCGTTTCAATAAAATAAAACGATATCACTCCGGACATCCCTTCAAAAATCACGATCCAAAATATTGTTTGAAAATCAACATCTGTTTTTAGTATTATTGGTAGTCCAATAGCTAAAAGAAGAACGCCTGCAGCATAAAAAGACATAAACTTTTTGTAATAATTTTTTGCCACTGAAACAATAGAATTAATACCTTCTTTATCATTCTGGGCAAATGGCTTAAAAAGGGCATTTCTGGCTGCTTGTCCAATTCCTGCTTCAAGTAATGCCATGTATGTAAATATCTGAGTAATGGTGCTCAATAATCCATTGACATCCGATCCATAGCTCTTTATAAATATTCTTGGAATTACAAGACCCAAAATTATAGTAATCAGCTGTCCACCAAAGCCAACAATTATATTCTTTGCAATTATCTTTTTATTCATTTCACTTTTCCTCTATTAATTCAAATACGATTCATATAGCTTAATAATGTGTCTAGTATTTATTGTTGATGTGAAATGTTCAAGCGCATAATTTCGTGCATTAACGGCACAATTCTTCAACAGATCCCGGTTCAGATAAAAATCATGAATCCTAGATGCTAAATCTTGCGAATCACCAAATTTATAAACTAATCCCGTATCTTTATTTTTCACCAATTCTGGAGATGCGCCGGTGTTAGCAACAATTATCCCCATTTTCGACAGCATATACTCATTTGTGACCAATCCAAATCCTTCAGATTTCGATGCGGTAATTCCAATATCATAATCTTTAAGAACATTTGATATATTTTCACTTACTCCCATGAAACAAACTCGTTCTTCAACTCCTATACTTTTAGCTAACTCTTTGAGTTCTTCTATATACTTCTCTGCTGACCATCCATACAAAGACAATGAAACATGATCTCGTATATTTCTCGGAAGCTTTCCTAATGCTTCGATAATCTGATACTGCCCCTTGCTTTTTCTGATTGATCCAACACAAATAATTTTAAGCTCCTTTTTTGAATAATCACGGTAAAGGTCAGGATAATTGTCAGCATCAACTCCATCATAAATAGTCTCGATTTTTTTAGAGTCCAATCCGATTGAAATCCAATATTCTTTTACCGCATTAGATACTGAAACGAACCTATCGACTGACGAGTTCAGAAATTCTATATAATTGGGATGGATATATTTGCAGCCGTAATCAAGTGTACCAAATTCACGTATATGCATAATATGAGGTTTGTTATACTTCTGTGCCAAGTAGCACCCAATATCAGATCGCGCACTGTTTGTATGGATTATATCATACTCTGCAACATTAATTTTCTTTTCGATTATGCTGATGCTTTCTTTATGGCATATGCACAACTTAAAGTACGCTCTTATTGTTTGAGCAAAAATAGGAAGTCTCCCTTTAGAAATTTCCTGCATTGCTTCCACATGATTGTCAGCAAAATTGTAAATTTCCATGCTATTCAATTGACTGTTAAGCTCATTTTCTAAAACTGTTATAACAGTCGGTTCAAATTTAGCATTCTTCTTCAGTTCTCTTACCATGTTAAGCAACGCAACCGTTGCTCCGCCAACTATTGATTTATCTGTGATAAATAAAATTTTCATCAATTTTTATATCTCCGTTTTATAAAATATAATCCAGGATATTTTCGATAAAGATACATCTTCATCGCGAATTTATAATCTTTAAAATACGGACTTGTTCTATCCAAATCGTTATTTCCTTGAAGATCAAAATAAAATCTCCCCCAAACAAGACTCCGAATACTCTGCTTCGATTTGATGACTTTAGCTACACTAATCAACATGTCCGTTGAAATCGGATGCACACGATCGAGTGATTTTAAGTTTCTAAAAACAGCTATCGCCTTTTTTTGGCAATTTTTTGAATAGATATTATAAACTCTTACACCATTATCCTGAATATAAGCATTTCCTGTTTCTGTATAACACACCAACTGTCCCTTATCCGTTTTGAGCATCGCTTCTAGTTCGTGGAAGGAATCATCATAAATCTCAATGCCATCTCTATAATCAAAAATCAACCCTTCTTTGGTTGAATTATAAAGCTCTCCAACAGACACTGTCGTTCCAAAATAGAACCCCTGAAGTTCTAATTGCTCCGGAAGAATTTTTCTCATATCATTTTGAGATGTCCCTTTCCATCCCATATCGACTGTGACAATCCGGTTTCTTGTCGAGTTATTTGTTATTTCTCTTAGAAATTTCTTCAATGCAATTTGTTGTTTTTGTTTCACCTCCTCCTTAAAACGCTCATTGTTATATAAATTCACAAAATCAGTAGTGTCAAAATAATCTATCGAAGCATCTCCATTTGATGCTGTATACGCGGATACTTCTTTCTCCGTAAAACCAAGGCAGTGCATCAATTGATCAGCTGAATTAATTTTCCAGTCCGATCGATGACAAAATGCTTTTGCAAAATCCGCTGCCGTTTTGCCTTCAAAATCCCACACGAGAATCAATAAAGCCAGTCTTGATACTTCAAAATATTCAGTTGTAATTTTCTTCTTATTGGTCTCCTCCAAATATGAATCAAAACATTCTTTCATAAATAAGCCATCACGTGCTAAAAACAGAACGGTATCACCCAATTGGAGCCTACTATAAAGTTTTTTGCAGAACGCATATAATTCATATGCATAATTCGCACAAAAATACTTTCCGGTTTTCTCCCTATAACCAACAAGCTGCCGCCTCTGTTTCTTTCCATAGTTCCATGCATATTTATTATATTTTAAGTACTGTTTTCTTGAATCCAATCTAATTGCATCCAGATTGTGATCAATAGCTCTCTTGTAATCACTAATCTCATTATCACCAATCATAATAGAATCCGCAGGATTCACAATACACTCGTATAAACTTCCTTCATACTTGGTTTTTCCCAAGTCGGATGAAACAATCACATCTTCGAAAAGCTCAACATCCAACAAACTCCCAAGCAGTAGCTCCAATTCTTTTTTTCCCAAATAGAAATCACTTAATATAAATATTTTTTTCTTTTTAGCATTTAGCAAATCCAACAATTGCAAAACATTGGGAGCCAATTTAATATTATCCATTTCCGCCTCTATAAAAGCTCTTTTAAATTGACTAACAAAAAGGCGTTCTTCAGTACTATCTCCCGCAATATAGTGCAAAAACACATTTTTAGCGATTTCATCAAAAGAAATATCACACTCGACAAAAAAGGCCTGAAGGCCTTTCAATATATAATCGAAAGGGATTTTAAGTGACCATTCTTGTAATAAAAATTCAGCCAATCTATAGAAAACGTATTTTGAACTATATTTTCTATATACGAGCGTGTCAAAACAATCAAAGTATATGTTACTTTTTTCTTCCGTTTGGTGTATGATTGTGTCAATTTCTCTGTTTGTCATCGTATTCTCCCATTGCATTCTCTATTTTATCAAGCAAAACCCTCAAAGAATCCTTTGCGTAGCAATTTATGCTATTATTAACTGCATCCCAGTTGATTTCATTTTCTCTTGTTGGATAGCTTGTTAAAATTTCACGATCAGTCACATCGCATATATTTGCCAAATTTTCCAGTCTTGAATTATTATTACTGCCATCTTTGCATAGTTCATAATAAAATTTTTTATTGAAAATCAAGCTAAACGCCATCGCATGAAAAGATGTTGTGATAACCACTTCTGCATTTTTTATTAATCCGAGAAACTCTCTCGGTCCAATTCCAATAACGTCAGTAAAATCTGACGGGATATTTTTCTCGGCGTTAATATTGACATATACAATTTCTAAGTCATCCTGCTCAGCAATCTTTTTGGCAAATGGAATAGCATCTGTCGGTTTAGCCACGAAGTAAAGAAGCAAATACTTTTTTCTTTTCTTCTGAATTTGTTCAAGTGCCAACTTTTCTGTCCACTCTTTTTTGCCTAATAAAAATACCGGATCACAAACTGTCCCGATTTCTTTTTTTACCCCTATAGACTTTAACAGTCTTCTTCCATCCTCTTCTCTTGTCAGTATCGCTTGAAAAGACTCCACATCTTTTAATATACGCATTTTATATGCTTCATCGATACTATTTCCTAAACCAACCGCATACGAAAATTTCTTATTAGAATCTGCGAATTCAAGAAAATAATTCCAGTCCGTTCCAGACCATTTCATATTCCATATTTGATCACTTCCCGCAATGAAAGCATCGAACTCGTTGTTAGCTTCTGCAATGTTCTGTGCATAATACGGTTTTGATGTCTTTAAGAAATTATTTACAAATTCGTTAAACCGCCTGTTTTTTTTATTGACCGAAAGAATGTACTCCGTTTGAAAGAATAGTTTTAGAAAGTTTTTTATTTTTCTCACTAAAGTTTTTTTTACATAGTATTTTTCTTCAATTTCTGGGCATCTATAGTCCACCAAGTATGTGTCGAATTTTTTATTTAGTGTTTCTTGAAGTGCATACGATTGTAACATCGCTCCATAATTTTTAGCGCGATGAAATGTCATTATTCCTATTTTTTTCATACCAACATTGAACCCGCTTTCTCTAATGCAACTGCAATAACCTGATCCATATCGTAGTATTTGTACTCGCCCAAGCGACCACCGAAAATCACATTATCTTCAGCATCTGCCAACTTCTTGTACTCAGAATACAGTAAACTATTTTTAGCATCATTGACCGGATAATACGGCTCATCACCCGGCTTCCACTCACTGCTATACTCCCGACTGATAATGGTCTTGGGCAGGTCATTGCCGTTCTCATCCTTTCCAAATTCAAACCATTTGTGTTCAATAATACGAGTCCACGGCGTTTCACGGTCGGTGTAGTTGACCGCGGCATTGCCCTGAAAACTGGGTTTATCGAGAATCTCATTTTCAAAACGGACAGAGCGGTACTCCAGCGTACCCAGTTTATAATCAAAGTAGGCATCGATGGGGCCGGTGTAGACGACCTTGTCAGCCAGCGCATCCAGCTCGGCCTTGTTTTCCAGATAGTCCGTGTTCAGGCGTACCTCAATGCCGTCCAGGAGGTTGGCAATCATCTTGGTGTAGCCGCCGATGGGAATACCCTGATACAGCGCATTGAAATAGTTGTTGTCAAAGGTCAGGCGCACAGGCAGGCGCTTGATGATGAAGGCGGGCAGATCCTTGCAATCGCGGCCCCACTGCTTCTCGGTGTAGCCCTTGATGAGCTTTTCATAGATGTCGCGGCCGACAAGGGAGATTGCCTGCTCCTCGAGGTTTTTCGGTTCGCCGGTGATTTCCTTGCACTGCTCCTCAATTTTAGCAGCAGCCTCCTCCGGCGTAACGACACCCCACATCTTATTGAAGGTGTACATGTTGAAGGGCAACGAGTAGAGCTCACCCTTGTAGTTAGCAACCGGTGAGTTGGTGAAGCGGTTGAACTCAGCAAACTTCGTAATATAATTCCAAACCTTCCTGTTGTTGGTGTGGAAGATATGCGCACCATATTTATGAACATTGATACCTTCAATATTTTCCGTGTAAATGTTTCCTGCTATATTAGGGCGCTTATCCACTACCAAAACTGAATTTCCGTGTGCTTTTGCTTCGTGTGCAAAAATTGCTCCGTAAAGACCGGAGCCGACTACTAAATAATCGTACATGTTCCTATCCTCATTCTATAATTTCTACTATTTTGTAAAATATCTTTTTCTATTATTATATATGTATATTCCCAAGAAAGCTGCAAAGTAATAACAATTTGATGTATAGGCCTGATGAAGCGGACTAGCTGTTATGCAATATATAACAAAGAAAACCTGATACGCAAAACTAAATATTACGCAGCATCTAGTTCTTCTACTATAAGTCAAGCTATTGTCTGAACACATAAATAATAGCTTTACAGCTATAAAGCATGCTAGAATTATAAAGCCCAAGAAAAATATTGTTCCTACAATGCCAGTTTCACATAGTATTTGAATCAATTCATTGTGAACATCCTGATTTCCCGCCATCACATTTAATGTTAACTCTCTTCCGCCAGGCCAACCAACACCCAAAATAGGATTTCTATAAAAGCCCGCAATTCCTGATGCCCATAATTGATATCTAATTAAAGTGGTTCGGCTTTCAGTCATATTATCGAAGCGTGCTATTAAACTCTGAAATTCAGGACTATATGTTGCCAAAAGATTATAAATCACAAACAAAAGAAATATCACCACAAAAGTTTTTGATATTTTTCCTTTATTCTTATAGTCAATAATCAAATATGTTAAAAAGCAAGCAACAATTACAAACGCAAAATGCGCTCTTTTTCCGCATAAAACCAATGCCATTACTGATGCTGCGAATAGCATCAAATATGTAATAGAAATTTTGTTTTTTCTTGAGAGTAACGCCGCAAATATTAAGATAGCAATATTTGCAAGCATCATTCCGTTGGTAGAATAGTGATCTGTAATTCCCGCCATTCCACTACTGTTAACATAATCATAGTTCAAATAGTTCGGATACATTTTAAACGCAAAGTAATTGTAATATATCGTTTTATCTATAGAGAACCAAATTGTCGTTACTATATATATCAACCCAAACACAATTGACATTTTCAAAAAAACGTCAATCCATCTATCATCCCTATATCCCATTAGGAAGAATAAAATTACAATTACAAATCTGCTGGTTTGAGTACTATAGGTTGGATATAAAAAAATACCAGCAAAATAAAAAACGATCATTCCTCCGATCAGTATTTTCGTAGCAGTATCATATTTCTTGCATTCTGAAGTTCTGTATGTATATTGAGCGATAACAAAAAGCATTAACGCAAAAACATCCATAGCCAAATTTGTCAAGCGATTAAATTTCAACACATAAATATAGCTAAGAGAGCTCAAAAACGATTCGTTGAAAATTATAAATATTGCTATATAATAAAATAGCACCCTCCAACTAATAAATCTTATTTTTCGCAATTTGAACTACCTCCTTCAACTATTTTTAACTGAACACATCTGGCATTCTCTGTACTACAACTTTATCAATCATCAAAATCAAGCCTTTATTTAAAATGTCACCCAAACATTTTTCAAATCAAACAATTCTGCAACTTCTATACTGATTCATTTTCTTCTGTAATGCCACCAGCATCATACATATTTCAATGCGGCTGTTGATTTATATGTACCCTATTTATCATTCATAATGATTAATATTCACTATTTGATGCGATATTCTGCCAAACCAATTCGCTCACAATTTTGTTTTCTACCGTTATACCACATCAACAGTTTGTTTTTTTGTTTATTTAAAGCAACCGTAGGCTTGTAAACTGCATCTGCATCCCAGGAATTTTTTTCTGGTGAAATAACAGGATTATCCATACTTCTAATCCAATTATGTATTCCGTCATTTGACTCTGCCATACAAACTCTAGCTGTATCCACATTTTGATATCCAATGTAGAACATATAGTATCTATCATTTTCCTTCAAAATATCGCATCCGCCTACCTTGCATTGATCATACTTTTCATTCGACTTTTCAAGTATAGGGTTATTTGCATACCTTTCCCAGTTAATGCCATCTTTACTTTCCGCATAGCAAAGAACATCTGGTTCAAATTGCTCACCAGCTGCATACCACATTTTAAAGATTTTTTCATCTTTGTCCCAGAGAACACACGGATTCATAACCGAGCCTTTTTCGTATGGCTCACTCGGAACAAGAATTGGTTTTTGTTGCATTCTTGTAAATCGAATGCCATCATCACTTGTGGCGATGCCTATTGCACTATTATTTCTACTTTGTCCAGTGTACCACATCAACCATTTTCCATCTATTTCACAAACAGAAGCGCGATTAACCCGTTCTTCCCAGCTTCCCTTATCCCCTGCTTCTAAAGCAACTTTCCATTTTTCCCATTCTGTACCATCCGTAGAATCAGTACATATTATTCCGCTATTTTTTCGTTCCGAGACAAAAAGGCGGTATCTATCTTCTATCATTACTACAAATGGATCAAACACGGAGGCTGTCGTTTCATCGCCAAACACTGGCGAGCCATATTTTTCCCAACCTCCCTGCTGAGGAGCGTAATCATAAGTTGCTTTTTTATTATGGATATATTCAATTTTTCTTCTTACCTTTGAGAATACGCTGCTCATCAAAATTCTCCTATATTTCATCTAATGCTTGCTGCAATTTCTGAAATAATATTAATATAATTTTTTGCGAATTTTTCAACAGTGAATTCATTATTAAACATTTCAATTATTCCAGCTTTGGCCTCGCACAATTCATCTACTGACATTTTTTTAATATCCAATATCCTATCTTGTGCTTCTTCCAACGTATCATAAAATTTTAATCCCGGTTGTTTGAACTGTTCAAAATACTTATTCCCGCCTGTGCGGCTCATTACAACGGGTACTCCAAGTGAAAGAACCTCTAATAATATCAAATCAAAGTATGTTTCATGATTTGGCAATACAAAAACATCTGAAGCCGCAATAAGTGAATGTGGATCATTTGTCCATCCCACCTCAATCCAGTGATCGGTTTTCAATCCCGTCATCGGTTCTTCTTTTCCAGCTATTAGAAAATATACATTCTTATCCGCAAGGAACTTTTCTCCAAGTCTTTTTAAGTCAGCATATCCTTTTATTTCATTGTGCCTTCCGGCATAAGAAATTACAAAAGCGTTGTCTGGAATTCCGTATTTCTTTCTGAAATCTTCTCTATTTACTTTTGCTTTACATCCAACTATTCCAGTTGGCATATAACGATACTTTTTTTCTTCTCGGAGTTGTTCATAACCTTCCCATGTATGATAATATGGTTCCTCCGCTTCCTTACATGGAAAAATAATATAATCTGCGCGCTTAAAAGAATAGGCATCCATTTCTTCAATTCTGTCAACCCATTTTTTCAACATCTTATAATCAAACGGATTCAGCCACGCTAGTTTTTCCTTAAACTTTGCGCACGGAGAATGCGATGTTAGAATTACAGTTCCCTTATAATTTTCCAAAGTTTTTCTACATAAATACATTGCATCAATTGAATGGAAATGAATCATATCATATTGATATAATTTCTCGTCCAATGGATACGCTTTTTTTTCATAAAAAATGTCATCAACTGCTCTTCTAAATTCTCGCAAACGTTTTGGTATTTTGTCTTTATTTTTGACAGTATCCCTTAAACTTTTAGGTGCCGCTTCATAAAAAGAAACATCTATCGGAAGTTCCTCCTTGTTCAATGTATCTAAGCCCTGTCTCAAATTAAATAGATACCCTGCCGGACCTCCTACTGGTTTAAGCATACTTTCTGGATAGTATATTAAAAGTTTCTTTTTGCTCATATGTTTTCCTCCGTTACCGTTGCCGACTCGCAATTACATCTTACCGTCTTTTACTGTAATCATGAAGGCCTGTGTCCCCCCCCACGAACAATATACTTAACGATAGATTTTACTTTTTCTTTCGCCACAATTCCTGGTGCTGTTTTCACCAAGGCTTTTCCAAAATTATTGTACCTGTTATAGTTTTCAAAGAATTGATCACGCGATTTACTGCATTTTGAAGGTTTATTTAACTGTTCATTATGTAAAATCGCGTTATTGATGTCGACATCTAAAAGGTTTAATCCAGCACTCTCAATCAGCTCTTTACCTTTTTCACTCTGACAAAGAATTAGTGACACACCATTTTTCACTTCTCCACTTAGTTCGGTTCCCCAAGAGTCTCCCAGCGTTATATCAGATACTCTGTCTAAAGTAGCAAACTTACACGAATAGCAATTTTCTGTATAATCATATGAGTGAAGGAATGCGATAAGGTAATTATCCATAGTATGAAACGCTGCAATAGGTTTCCCGTCTCTATTCAACTCATATAAACTTTTTATTCGAAAATTGATATCTGTAAGGGTATTTATATCATGTCCATATTCTTGAAGGCACTTTTTAAGTAAATAAGGTGATGGAGTTCCATGACATATCAAATCAGCGGTAACTAAATTGGTCTTATCTTTAATAAATTGATTCACCGCTGCTACTTGACAGGGCAACCCAATGAAAAGAACTTTCTGATTTGCTCTCAATAGTGATTGAATTTTTCCGTAAATTTTTTCCGGATTACTCTTAACATATTTTGATCCTGCAAATTTTCTTGCAACTGCCATCTCATTTGTTACTTCAAATACAAATTTTCCGCTGTTAAACAAGCAAGATGCTACATATCCACCGTTCTTTATAAATGTGCGAATAATTGCAGATGCAGCACCCCCAGATGAAGCATATTCTCTTATTTCAGAATCTGCCCATCCTTGATACCACCATTTCGGCTTACCCATGTCATTATCATTTTCTCGTGGACACACTTTCGTGCAAAGTCCACAGTCAACGCATTTTTTAGTATCAATCAGAGCATTATAATACTTCAAATCATCTTTGATTGTAATTGCATTTCTATGGCACTTTTCCACACAAGCCATACAGCCATTACACATATTCAATTCACATACTGTCTTCATTTTTCACACCACTCAAAGCATTGCTAAGCCATAGCAAAGAACGTTTTCTTTCTGCCGCAAGTATCTCATTTACACGGTTGTAATCAATTTTTGATTCAACAATGCTCAAATCTCTTTCATTTTTTGCAACTCGATTTGTTAATCCTAAAATCTCTAAGATGCTTTGCAATCTTGTACTGTATTTTCCCGGATATACAATTACAAATTCTTTGTTGAAATTCAAAGAAAATGCTGTCGCATGGAACGAATCTGTTATAACATAGTCTGCCCCATCAATTAAGGCAAGGAAATCTTCAACCGGTGGATTACAAAACATTTTTCCATTCTTGTAAAACTCATGTAATTGATAACTTAAATACCTAACTTCCAAACCTGTTTTAATCGCAAGTTCTTTTGCATACGCATCAATTCTTGGATTTCTGTTCAAATTGTAAATTAGAATATACCTGTCCCTCGTGAACTTTCTGGAAGAAATTTTTCTCCAATCTTCTCCACTTAATAACAATGTGGGATCTAAAACATTTGTACTATTCTCGATTCCCAATTTATCAACAATCTCTACTCCTGATAGCTCTCTCAAAGAAATACTATCGTATCTTTTCAAAAGGCGCCTTGTTTCATTTACTTCATCTGATTCTAATTTACTTTTTCCAAAACTTGCGGCATATGATATTTTTCTGGCTGACTCAGGAGCAAATGCCAGATAATACGGATATTCAATTCTTTCATTCCATCCATAATTCCAGACCTGATCGCTTCCTGTACAATAAACATCATAATCAAAATTTTCGCTTTCTAATTCTTTCTCACTATTATATGTTTTAGGTGTCATATCAATATAATCATTGAGGAATTTAAAAAACATCCGAAATCGTATAATGTAAGATGGAATAATTATTGCTCTTGCAGCATTTCTAATCAAAAAACTCTTTTGGAATTTTTCTCCCTTGTTCTTTATCCTTTTTAGCATCCCGAGCGGAGTAAAACGTTCTGGATAATAATCAATGACTTCACATTCATAGCCCATATCTTTGATTTTTTCTTGTAATGCATAAGTCTGCAAAACCGACCCGTAATTAACCACTCGATGTTGTGTTATTATCCCAACCTTTTTACTCATATATCAATAATCCTTTCAACTATTACTTTGCTTCCACAAATCTATATATCTTTTTTCCATTGATTTTGCAGCAGTTCTTATATCAAACTTTTTCGTAATTAGTTCAATTTTATTTCGTTCCTTGTTTATTCTTTGTTGGCAGATAGCATCTACCCATAAGCCAAGATTTTCATTGCCAGTTTTCAAAAATTTTGTGTCAGAGCATATCTTAACCTCCCTCGTCACCTCATCTGAAAAGAAACAAGGAAGTCCTGAATACTGCGCTTCTATTCCTGTTACAGGAAGTCCCTCAAACAAGGATGGTAAAACAAAAGCATCCATTGCCTGATAATAATTTTCTACATCTTTATGAACCCCGGCAAAGATAATTTTATCCTTGATTTCCAAATCCTCTGCTAAATTTTGAATCTTTGAAAACAGCTCTCCTTCTCCCAGAAGTAATAACTTGATATTCGGTGTCTTTTGCTGAACTTCTTTAAAAATCCGCAAAAGATACTCATGATTTTTCTGTAAATTAAATCTTCCAACATGACCAATAACATACTCGTCACGGATACCAAGCATTTTCCGCATTTCAATGCGCTTGTTTTCATCGAACGTGAATCTGTCCACATCTATTCCATTTGGTACAAACTCAAAAGTGTCTTTTCCATAAAGATACTTACCTGCTTCCGTTGAGCACGCCAAACGAACATTAGCATTCCATTTTGTTGTTCTGAATAACAAATATTTTGCCGTTCCTTTCAAGGTATGCAAAAAGCCAGCTCCATGGCTATGAGCTATTCTCCATGGTACATTATATTTCTTTGCTACTCCAAGATAAAAAACAGCAAGACTACTTAGATGACCATGAATGATTTGATACTCTTTATGCTCATCAAAGAACCTGTTCAATTCAGAAATATACTTAACAACATTTTTATCATCCAATACTGTAAAATGATAAATTTTACCGCCCAGTTCCTGTATTTCATCCTCATAAAGACCAACAGCTGCATGATGAACTACAAAATCAAACTGCACCTTTGATCTATCAACCATTCGGTACAAATTCATTATATAGTTTTCCATTCCTCCAGCATTTAATGATGCTACAACCTGTAAAACTCTTATCGGTTCTGTCATAATTATTTTTATCCCTATATTACTTTCTCAAAAATTTCATGTAAAAGCTTTTTCTCAATGAATTCGGAAGCACGCAAACAAATGCTTGCCCCAAACCACTAATACAAAAATCCATCAATGACATATATCCTTTCCTATACTGTCCCCACTTAAATTTCAAAACAGTTTTTGCGTATTTAATGCCGCCACGACGTTTAAAAAAGTCTTCACTAGTTCGTATATAATACAGAGGTTCCGGAATATTATAACTTTTTATGTGATACTCTAGCACCATTCTTGCAAACAGATCATAATCTTCATACAGCAAGACTGGCTGATAGTTGCCGCTTTTTAACACCGCACTTTTTTTATACATAACTGTTGGATGCAATACTGAACATCTACGGTGCATAAATCGTTCGATTTCATCATTCTCAGATGGCACTCTATGAATTGATATAACATTATCTATATCATCTACAAATTCAACCTCATAAGATCCAACCATTCCCAATTTTGGATCTTCTCTAAACTTCTCCAACTGCCTTTCGCATCTCGTGCTGACCACATAATCATCCGAATCCATTCTGGCGATAAGCTCATTTTTAGAATTTTCTATTCCTTTTGCAAGTGCTGGTCCCAACCCAAGATTAGTTTCATTGACTATAATATTAAACGTTTTAGGATACGCCGTCACAAAATTATTTATCACTTCATCAAGTTCCGTCGTGAGAGGACCATCTTTTACGATAATAAATTCATCCGGCTTAACAGTTTGATTCAGCATACTTTCAATACTCAATGATAAGTATTCAGGTTTTTCTTTATAGTATACCGACATTAAAACTGTATATTTTGAATTTTGCATCATTATCTCCCCTCATTTTCCGTCATCTTTTTTTCATTTCTTTTTAATCTATATATCTACACATCCAAATTCAGGATGATATCAGTGTGTGTTCGCCTAAGTCTTTTTCCTTACTGTCGCACCCTTTCGGCGCAGCAATCTTATTTCTACTTTTCTCCGGTTTATTGAGTACACCTGTCTTGCTTTTGCAATCATCGAAGTGTTGTTTTATACTGTCAAACCCCGTCCATGCTCATACCCCATTTTTGCGAAGTGCTGTTTTATACACTCAAAGGGCGCAGGCGCGTATATGTTGTTGAAACTGTATACATCATCCACTCTCAACCACATCCATTCCGTCACTATGAACAAATCATGCAGATTTTCTACCCTCGACACCCCGTCTTTATGTACCTATCATCTACACGACAGGTCTACTCAACAAAAAAGTTGCGAAGTAGAAATCGCCATTTTTTCCGATTTTTTCATGACTCAATAAACCGCAGCAAAGTAGCCCTCATATTTACCGGCGATAGTGTACTCAATAGAACATTAGCAGAGTAGGTGATAAGCTCATGGATTTTTGATGTTTTTATCATATGAGTTGCCATTTTTATCATTCAGCCCGCATTCGCCTTATTCTTCCCACTATGTGTTCCTCATCCACCGGCAAACTGTATAACAAATGCCCATTTTCGTCTCATATTTCAGGGCGTTTTGCAACGAATCTCCGGTATGTTGAGTGTGAAAATCGGGTCTTTTTTGACTATGCTACGTTGCTTCGGTTTGTTGAGTAGACATTTGTTGGTGCTGCAATAACGATTTTGTAGTCATTCTGTATGCCTCATTGTTTCGATTTTTAGGTTCGATTGTTCAGTTTGACAAATTTTCAAAATAAGTGAGCTTTTTACGCCACTTTTAAGCATCATTTTTGCGATTTTTAACGTTTTGTTGAGTAGACTCGCCTGCTGTCAACACCGCACCAAGCTGTTAGTCAATGGTGGCCTATTAAAATCACTTACGCTTTTTGAACATCGATTTTTATGTTTTTGATTGACCTCTTACAACAATCCTACTTCAGTAAACTGCGTTGGCCGCACATTCCTGTACTCTATACAGTTAACAGTAGTAGCCTTTTCAGCATTTCGTATGCTTTTTACTGACCTTTTACGACAATCCTACTTCAGTAAACTGCGTTGGCCGCACATTTGTAGGTGCCGCTATTACAACGAAATCTGCATCGGTGTATGCGGTCTTCGCATCTAATGTCGCGGTCAGATTTAATTCTTTCTCTGCGAGGTACTTCTCTATATAATCATCCCGGATCGGAGACTTGCGATTGTTAATCAGCTCAACCTTCTCCGGTACAATATCAACTGCAGTTACCTGATGATGCTGACTCAGCAAAGTTGCAATCGACAGACCAACCGTAACCAGTACCAGCAACAGTGATTTTGTAATTCTTCATAATATTTACTCCTCTGGTCTTCTTTGACCCAATTCCCTCAAAAGGTGTTTTTATCTATGTGCCAGGGCACATTCTTTTTCACCAATTGTATTCTTTTACCCCTCAACTTCATAGCACAACAACAAGCCTGTATACAGATTGCAGTAACAATCTATACGCAGGCTTGTCCTCGTACCTCCTGATTCTGTTTTCTGCTCTATCAGCTTTCGCTGTGGTGGGTTAAGTATAGAGCGCAACCAGAAGCCATTAACCCCTGAAAGCACGCTGGCCGTAACGCACCATGGCAAACAGAAACAAGTTGAGATAAAAAGGTCAAGCCGTGCAAACCCGCATGAAATCAGGCTTTTCTCTGGTTGTCCATATTATTTCACACTCCCCATGACTGGTAACGATTAAAAAAGGCCTACACACGGTTTTCCCGCATACAAGCCTTCTTTCTGCATTCTGATACCTTCTTTGCTTTGGCTCTGAAGATATCCAGCTTGCATACCTTTCTGCATTACATTGCTCCTTCGTGCCGCAGCACAACCAGAACTGTTTTCAGCAGTATCTTTATATCAAGTCCTATACTCCACTCGGCAATATATTTTTTATCGAGCTTTACCACGTCCTCGAAATCTGTAATATTGCTTCGTCCGCTTACCTGCCACATGCCGGTGATTCCCGGTTTGGTCGCAAGGCGCGCACGGTGGTGCAGGTCATATTTTTCCCATTCATCTACAGTCGGCGGTCTGGTGCCTACCAGGCTCATGTCACCCTTCAGGACATTGTAAAACTGTGGGAATTCGTCCAGGCTCCAGTCACGGATCCGGTTGCCGATTCCCTTCTTAATGCTTCCGTCCGCCCGTTTTTTACAGCCAATGATACGCGGATCCCATTCCAGCTTGAACATCATGCCGTCCTTGACCCGGTTCTCTTTCATCAACTCTTTCTTGCGCTCTTCCGCATCCAGATACATACTGCGGAATTTATAGATTTTAAATTTTTTACCGTTTTTTCCTACTCGTGTCTGGGAGAAAAAGATTGGTCCCGGAGACTGAATGTAGATCATCGGTGCCAGAATCACAAAAAGAATTGCTGTGATCACGCATCCGGCCAGACCTCCCAAAATGTCCACAGTCCGCTTTAAGAACAGCTGGCGGTCTGTTGCATAGTTGATACTGGTCGTCAGCACGGTATAATTGCCAAGACGCTCTACAAATTTGCGTTCTCCTACCAGTCCGGAGGTCTTTGCTAATTTCATATGTACCACCACGCCCATCTCCGTCAGCTGGTTTAACAGCTGCCCCGGGTATGGCACATCCTCCGGCAGGTTGACAAACACTTCGTCCACCCATTCCCGGCAGACATAATCTGCCACATTGCTTAAATTTGATACAACTTCCACTCCGTTTCGGACATGACCGGTCAGATCACAGTCAATCACGGCAACCCCGGCAATGTGAAACATCTGGTAGTTATAGTTTAAGATGTTGGAAACCACCTTATCCAGCATACTCTCGGTAGTCACGATCAGCAAAGACCGCTTGCCTCCGTTCTGCATATGCTGTCGGATTCTGTGTTTCCAGAACAAACGCACAGTATAGGAAATCCCCAAATACAGAAATCCAAGATACAGCATGGCCAGTCTGGAATAATCCTGTGCGTTCTTCATATAGAACAAATAAAATGTACTGATCAGAATCACCAGTACCACGTGCTCGATGGTTGCGGAGAATTCCTGGTACAAGCCACGTTTTAACACGTTTTTCAGGGATTCAAAAAAGATCAGTACGCCCATATCGATAACCGTCAGAACCAGCGCCATATTCCGGTACAGTTCGTGGCTGTACGGATTTTCGCACCCGTTGCGTACCATATAAGCAATCACAAATGCTGCCTGAAGGCAAAGTACATCGAGGATCATGAAATCCAGATGCTTCTCCCAGCCACGGGCACTTTTTCGATACATACTCGTCCCCTACCTTACTTCTTTTCTAGAGAACAGAGCCGGAATGCTCCGGCTCTGTTCTGACTCAGACCGAGCTGATTATTTTACAGCGATCTGAACGGTGCAGGAACCTGGAACCGTAAAGTTTACGGTCTTGGTTGCTGCATCTACGGTTACGTTGGTAATGGTCATCCACTGACCGGTTGCGTTGTTGAAGCACACAACGGTTACGGTTGCGTTTGCCGGCAGCTTGTCTACGAACATAGATACTGCGGTCGGAGCATCCTGACCTGCTGCGTTCTTTGCTACGATTGCGCGGGTACCGCCAACCTTCGCAAATGCTTCCAGGCCAAGACCCGGAAGGACGCTGCTCAGGCTTGCGCTGGAATTCAGTGCCTTGATCGTGCTGACAGTTGCGTCAGGAAGACCTGCAGTCTCTGCTGCACCGGTTGCCACGCCAACGGTTACGTCGCCAGATTTTACTGCGCCGTTTCCTGCGGACTCACCTACCAGACCGATGGTGGTTCCGGTTGCGTCCTTGGTTGCTCCTGCAACAGTTACCTTTGCGCCACTCTCAGTTACCTGTACAGTAGGCTGAGAAGATACAACCGTAGCACCTGAAGCTACGCCAGCATTGCTGGTAGCCCCGGAGTTGCTGGTTGTTGTGCTGGATGAGCTAGATGAGCTGGAACTGTCATGAGAGCTTCCTGCTGCGCCTGCTGCTACAGGCATTGCTGCCATAGCTGCTGCTACGGCCATAGCGATGAAAACTTTCTTTTTCATTGGTTTCACCTTCCTTCCCTTTTGGGGATATTTATTTCAATAAACAGCATGCTGCCATGCTGGATATTGCCTGTCATGAATCTTCCCGGTAAAACAGATTCAGTATGATGGGTATGACTGCCTGCCGGTCTGCCCGGTACACATCGAAGGTTTCGGTAGTCTCGCCGGTTCCCGGTACGGTATAAAAATCCTGACCGGTCAGGTTTCCGGCATCCAGACCATCCATGGCAATTTTCAGATACTGGTCTTTGCTCATGTCAGTGACCATATAATCCCGGATCAGGTCAAACAGGTGGGTAACTGCCTGGGTGTCTGTTCTGGATGCTTCTTTTACTGCCTTGAAATACTGGGTAATATACTCCTGCTGCTGGTCCATGCGGTACAAGGCGGAAAAGTCACGGGTAATGTCGCGGTAGCGCACAAAGGCTTCTGCCTGGTCTCCGTGCAGTGTCACCTGAGCGCCTTTCACAAAAGCCGGATCCCGTTTTTCCATCCCGTCCGTCGGGATTGTGACGGTTACTCCGCCCACTGCATCATTCAGCTTTGCCACCACCGTGGTATCCACTGCCAGATAATTGTCTATGGAAAAACCGCTCAGCAATTTTTCCACGGACCGAACCGTATTCTCACAGCTGCCTTCACGGCCATCTCCATATGCATAAGCGATCGTAAGCTGGGTGATTTTTGTGTCCGGAGCACCGTTTTCGTTGGTAATCGGAATCTCTGTCATGGTATCCCTGGGGATCATGAGGATCTTCAGACTGTGATGTACCGTGTCCTGGGCGATCAAAAAGATGCCGTCAGACTGTCCGGCAGCGCCAAACTCCTTGCTTTCTGTCATGGTATCGGCCCGGTCCACACCCATGCAGAGAATGGCCTTCACATACTGGTTGCGGCGATAGGTTTTGCCCTGATAAATAACAGGATTTTCGGCCAGAACCGGCATCAGGTTCAGATCTCGCGGATCTGCCGTCTGCTCTTCCTTCTGGCCCGGCGCGATGGGGATCTCGTCTGTATTCTGTGCCGGCTGTTTCTCTGCATTTTGCTGCACCCGTTCCTGGTTGCGGGCTTCGATCATCATCTCCGTCATGCGGCGGTTGCGGTACATGCTATAGGTACCCCATCCGCCAACAGCCACTCCTATGACTGCCGCTCCGATCAGCGCATTGCGGATGCCCGTCCTGTGTTCCTTCCACCAGTTTTTTTCTCTCATCATATCATTCCCGACTTTAATTTACTGTTCTGCTTTTGTGTTCCCGTATTGGTCATAGGCTCCGTAACGGCTGTATTTTCCGGCATATTTTCCATACTTTCCGTATTTTCCATATTTGCCGTATTTTCCGTAGTATCCATCTTCATGAAGATCTACCTTGTTCAATACAACTCCCAGGATACGGCAGCCGGTCTTGTCCAGCTGATTTTTCACCTTCTGCTCCAGGCGGTAGCTGATGGCGCCACTCTCGATGACCATAACAGCGCCGTCACAGTTTCTGGCTACAATTGCGCCATCGATCAGATTTGCCATAGGCGGTGTGTCGATAATGACGTAATCATACTCCGTTTCCAGCGCATGGACCAGGTCTTCAAAGAGGTCTTCCTCCAGAAGCTCTGCCGGATTCGGAGAATACGGACCGGCAAAGATAACGCTTAGATTTTCAAGGTTGGTATCGTAAAGGATCTCCTTCATGCCCTTCTGGCCGCTTAAGTACTGGGAAAGGCCGCTTACCTCTTCGGTAAGCTGATAGCGGGATACCAGAACGGATTTCCGGATATCCGCATCAATAAAGACTACGTGCTTGCCGATCTGTGCCAGAGAACTGGCTGCAGCGAACGCGACATCGCTCTTGCCTTCATCCGGCATGGCGCTGGTAAACATGATGGTATGGATATTACTTCCGCAAAACTGGATGTTGGTCCGCAGGGTCTTGATGGATTCGTTGTAATTGTAATCATCCTTCATTTCACGGATCAGGGAAATTACTTTTTTGTTCATCATTTCGTTCCTCATCTCTTTGATTTCTGCTCCAGCATAGTCTGAATGGCAGACGATGTCTTCTTTTTAGATACATGGCTGTGTACCCTGGATCGGTTCATGGTCTGCTGGTCCTTGTCCTCTTCCTGTTCACCCTCTCGCAGCGGCACAGAAGCAAGCACGGTCAGTCCCAGGTATTTTTCGACATCCTCCTCAGACTGTACGGTATCGTTTAAAAGCTCCTCAACTACAGTCAGACCGCATATCAGGACAATACCAAGTGCCGCACCAAGCAGAGCATTTCTGCCGTTGCTTGGGCTTGTTTTTTCTTCCGGAACAACACCCTCCTCAATGATTTTCGGAGGTACCATCTCCATGATATCACCGATGTAATTGGAAGAGGTCTTTGCAACGGCATCTGCAAGATCTTTTGCAAGAACCGGGTCCGGATCTTTCGCCGTAATGGAAAGGATACGGGTATCAGACGGATTATCAATGCTGATCTTGCTCACCAGCTGCTCATAGGTCAGATCCAGCTTCAGCTTGCTGATCACTTCGGAAAGTACAGGGCGGCTGGTTACGATGATCTTGTAGTCTTTGGTCAGCTGGCTTCCGATCTGCAGATCTGCCAGAGAGGTCAGTGTGGTTTCTTTTGATAGGATGTACACCATGGCTGTGGAGGTGTACTGCGGTGTGATCACAAATTTGCTGAATGCGCCAAACGCACCGCCAAACAAAACACCTGCTCCGATAATCCAGAGAATGCGTTTTTTCAGTGCGCGAAAAAGCTGCAGCAGATCAATCTCAATTTCGTCGTCGTCGAACCTTGTTGCATTGTTATTCATAATTATTTTCCTTTATCTTATATTTTCCTGATTGATGATGTGAAGCGCGTTTCGCCGTGTCAGCCGGTCCAGATAGTCCGGGCTCACATGACTTTGGAGCCACTTCATGGATTCTGTAATCTGAGGCGGCCGGTAGTTCATCCGGTGCATATCGGTTCCAAGCAGGTGGATCACCCCCGTCTCAACCTGTTTTCGGCACCAGCGCGTCTCCCGGGACAACCAGCTGCCCTGCAGGCTATCGTAATTCATCTGGAGCTTGCAGCCACAGGAAAGAAGCTCTCCGGTACCGGCATTTCGCAGGCATGCGTAACGCTCCATGTGTGCAAGAATGGGACGATAACCACTTCCAAGCAGTTTTCGGATACCCTGAAACAGTTCCTGATACGGGACTGACGGGTCAAATTCTACCAGAACGTAACGGCTGCCCGCCATAGTGCAGGCTTCACCAGCTCTCAGCCGGTCTGTCAGTTCATTGTGATAGAAGGTTTCCTGCCCCGGGTACACAAAGAAATCGGGATATGTTTCCCGAATCGCTTCCTGCACTCTGGCTGCCCGTTCCTTTAACCCTGTTAAAACATGACGCCTGGAATAATGGGGCGTTGCAATCACGCCAACGATTCCCTGCTCTGCTGCCCGTTTTAAAAGGCTCACTGATTCCCGCATGACACGGGAGCCATCATCCACACCAGGAATAACGTGCGCATGCACATCAATAATTCCGTGTTGAATGTCCATATGTAATTGTTACCTCTCGTGGATCATTTTTAAAAGGATTACGATTAGATTTCAGAATGTGCGATACCAGATGCCCCCTGTAATCCCCTGTTACTCTAAGTTATTCTATCTAACAATCAAATCTGTGTCAATCGCAATACCCCCCCATTTCATACAAAGTTCGACCCTTTTTTTGTTAATATTTTACAAATATCGACAGTGATATTCCGCACTGTTCTTCCTGTAAGCGGGAGCGTTTTGAAATAATGCCCGTTCAGATACATGTTTTTCAGGGAGAGTTGTATAATTTAACCAATTCTTAATAGCTGATTTCAGATAGGATATGTCGGAATTTTGATTGTGTTTTTTTGCACACAAAAAGCCGGTCTGGGGTTACAGACCGGCTTCCCATATACTATTTAGAACTCAATCACTTCCGGTCCGTGTGTGAACGCGGAAATGGTTGCTTTTGCGTGTTTGAAATAGAATACCTCGGTGTTTCCGTCATCCTCGGAGTACATGCTCCGTAAGGTCGGGTATGCATTCAGCATAGACTCACGGGCTGCTCTGCTGTCATCCTCCACCAGCTCGCCCGCTACGCGGATCCACTCACCATCCTTGAATGCCGTGAGCTCTGCCTTCGGGTTTGCATGCAGCTGCTTTGAAACATCCTTCACCTTTCCGGTCTGGATGTAAAGTTTGCCCTCGTAGATGTGCGCGGTGCCGAACGGGCGTACGCGCGGCTGGTCGCCCTCTGTGGTTGCCAGGTAGTAGGTGCCTGCATCCTGCAGGAATTTCTCTACGCGCTCGATGCCGCTGTAGGTTACCGGCTTCACCTTCGCGATGTCGATCAGGGTCAGCTCCTTCGCGCGGTTTTCAAGACTGGTTGCCAGGGCTGCTGCGGTGTCAAGGCTTGTGAGTACATGCACGCCGGTCTCGATGGCGTTACGGCGGATGACAAATCCGTCACGGCTTCTCTCTGCGCCCTGCTGCGGAATGTCGATGACCAGATCGATCTCATGACCCAGGATCAGGTCCATGATGTTCGGGGATTCCTGCTCAAGCTTGCGCACGGTCAGGGCCTTCACGCCGTTCTCATTTAAGAACTTCGCGGTGCCACGGGTGGCAAAGATCTTGTAGCCGACGTTCTGGAAGCGTTTTGCGATCGGAACCACGTTTTCCTTCTCGGAATCGCGGACGGTGATGATCATGTTTTTGTGCTTCGGCAGCTTCAGTCCTGCGCCCTCAAAGGCCTTGTACAGCGCCTCGTTGAAGGTATTTGCGATACCCAGACACTCACCGGTGGATTTCATCTCCGGTCCAAGGCTGATATCTGCGCCGCGGATCTTCTCGAAGGAGAATACCGGCATCTTGATGGCGATGTAGTCTGCCTTCTTCTGCAGACCCGGCTCGTATCCAAGCTCCTTTAAGGTATGTCCGCAGATCACCTGCGTTGCCAGCGGTACGATCGGGATTCCAGTTACCTTGCTGATGTACGGCACGGTTCTGGAGGAACGCGGGTTTACCTCGATGATGTAAACCTCGCCGTCTGACACGATGAACTGGATGTTGATCATGCCCTTGACATGAAGGGCCCGGGCCAGCTTTTCGGTGTAATCCACAAGCTTTGCCTCGACCGCGGGTGTGATGCTCGGTGCCGGGTATACGGAGATACTGTCGCCGGAGTGAACGCCGGTGCGCTCGATATGCTCCATGATACCAGGGATCAGGATGTCGGTACCGTCACATACGGCATCGACCTCGATCTCCTTACCGACAATGTATTTGTCGACGAGGATCGGATGATCCTGGGCGATCTGGTTGATGATGCCGATGAACTCGTCGATATCGTTGTCGCTGATGCAGATCTGCATGCCCTGGCCGCCCAGAACGTAGGACGGTCTTACCAGAACCGGATAGCCCAGGTCGTTGGCTGCCTTCTTTGCCTCTTCCGCGGTGAATACAGTATGGCCTGCCGGTCTCGGGATCTGGCATTTTTCCAGGATCTCATCAAAGAGCTCACGGTCCTCGGCTGCATCCACATCCTCTGCCGCGGTACCAAGGATCGGCACGCCCATCTTCATGAGGGATTCAGTCAGCTTGATCGCGGTCTGTCCGCCGAACTGTACAACTGCGCCGTCCGGCTTTTCAATGTCGACGATGCTTTCCACATCCTCCGGGGTCAGCGGCTCAAAATACAGCTTATCCGCGATATCGAAGTCGGTACTTACGGTTTCCGGGTTGTTGTTGACGATGATGGTCTCATAGCCTTCCTTGGAAAAGGCCCAGGTGCTGTGTACGGAACAGAAGTCGAACTCGATACCCTGGCCGATACGGATCGGGCCGGAGCCGAGAACCAGAACCTTTTTCTTTGCATGCTCCTCTTCTACCTCGCTGATGCCGTCAAAGCAGGAGTAGTAATACGGAGTCTCGGCCGCGAACTCGGCCGCGCAGGTATCTACCATCTTGTAGGCGGCGCGGATGTTGTTTGCATGGCGCATGGACTTGATCTCATCCTGGCTCACGCCGGTCAGTCTGGAAATGACATTGTCCGGGAACTCGATGCGCTTTGCTTC
>OKRR01001183.1_pt1 | contig 24718 bp, 22 predicted proteins | sample 1601211 | NCBI WGS metagenome assembly OKRR01 (sample SAMEA3541525, study PRJEB24748) | human gut metagenome | biome: human gut; feature: human-associated habitat; material: faeces | place: China | collected 2012
GCTAGTAATGAGTTATTTTTATTGATTTTATTTTTTCATTCTTTTAATTATACCAAATTTTTTATACTTCTGCTATTTTATTTTTTATATTTTAAATGATATAATAAAGAAAAATAGTTATAAATAAAAAAGCAGGTTGCAACGGCAATTAGTGGTGTTTTTATTTTATATAGAAAAAGACTGTGAAAATTTCACTTCACAGCCCTAGTCATAATATATGATGTTATATTCATTTCATGTAGTCTTCCCTCTCCATTGGTATCATCTTCAATATTAGTTAAAATGAAACCTGCTTTTAACTGCCCTCCAAGTTGTTCACTTAAAGTATGGGAAAATTGATAACCACAATCTAATTTATCCAAAAATTTTCTATGTTCTTCATTTTTTAAGGGATTAAATGGCATAGAAAAAACTATTTTTTCTTCATTTTCATCTACCATATAGTTAATTATTGTATCCACTCCACAAAGTAAAATTCCACCTTTTTTCAAAATTCTATAACATTCTTTAAAAACAGGCTCAACATTTTCAATATAACAATTACTTACTGGATGAAAAATTATATCAAAACTTTCATCTTCAAATGGTAAAGGTCTTGTCATATCTGCCTTAACTATATTTACCTTGTAGTTTTCTCTTTCTGCAACCAATTTTTCATTTTCTAACTGTGCATCTGAGTAGTCAAGCACAGTACATTCGGCACCTAAGGCTGTGAATATAGGTATTTGTTGCCCTCCACCAGATGCTAGTCCTAATAATTTTTTACCTTTTAAATCTCCAAACCATTCATGAGGTGCAAATTTTACAGGTGTAAGTTTTACATTCCATTCTCCATTTAAAGCTTTGACAAAAGTTTCATGACTTATAGGTTTTCCCCACTCCCAGTCTTCTTCTTTTATCCATCTATCTATTGTTGAAGCATTAACATCTTGATAACTCATTTTATTCTACCTCCATTTAATTTTAAATTTTTGCTTGACTTTAAAGTAAACTCCAATGTTATATTGTAAATGTAACATTTACTTTATTATATGGTAAAATACTATTATTAGCAACAATATTATTTTGAAAGGAGTAGATAGATTATGAATAGAGCAAGAGTAATATGTCATATGATGACAACTATTGATGGAAAAATTTCTATTGATTTTGATGGAAATGATGATTATATAGCAGCAGGTGATGAATATGATAGATTAACATTTTCTTATGGTGAAGCTTATGGTTGTGGTAGAGCAACTTTTCAAGAAGATATAGAAGTAGATTTTAGTAAATATAAAAATATTCCTGTTAAATATGAGGATAAGGTAATTTTACCTTCAAAAGATAAATTCCTTTGTGTTTGCTTTGATCGTTTTGGTAAATTGCGTTGGGAGAATCCTTATATGTCCTATGCTGGACATGACAGTCTACTTTTAGAAGTTCTAACTGAAAAGGTGCAACCTGAATTTTTAGCTTATTTAGATGATTTAGGTATCCCCTATATTTTTGCTGGAAAAGAAGATTTTGACCCAGAAATATTTTTAAAGAAGATTAAAAAACTATATAATGTGAATACATTTACTCTATGTGGTGGTGCAGAAATTAATGCTGTATTTTTAAAAGCTGATTTAGTAGATGAAATAAGCATAGTAATAGGTCCTGCTATTGATGGAAATCGTAATGCTTTAACTTTTGTTGGAACTGAAAATACTGATGGTTTTCCAAAATATTTTAAATTAAAAGAAGTAGAAAAACTTGATAATAATGGAGTTATTTTAAGATATATAAAATAATTTTATTAAAAAAATAAACTGCACTTATAAAATTATAGGTGCAGTTTATAGATTATTATATTTGTCTATATTTTTTTATTTCTTCACTTTGAAAAACTCTACCCTTAGAATCAATTCCTACTATCAAACGTAATTTTTCAACTTCAAGCTTCTTTATTGATTCTGTTCCCAAATCTTCATATGCAATAATATCGCATTTTTTTACTTGATTAGATATTAAAGCTGATGCTCCTCCTATACTTAAAAAGTAGATTCCTTTATATTTTTTACATATTTCAGGAACATAATCAGAACGATCACCTTTTCCTATCATACCTAACATCCCAAGTTGAAAAGTCATTTCAACATAACTATCCATACGCATACTTGTTGTTGGTGCAATTGATCCCATTGTTCTTCCTGGTTTTACAGGACAAGGTCCTGCATAAAAAATAAGTTGATTTTTAAAATCTATTGGAGGTTCTTTCCCTTCTTCTAATGCAATTTTTATTCTCTTGTGTGCTGCATCTCTTGCAGTATAAATAGTTCCAGTTAATTCCACTATATCCCCTATTTTTAAATTTTCTATTTTTTCTTTTGTTAAAGGGGTTTGTAATTCAATAATCTTATTCATAAATTTCTCCTTAAATAGTTGCAGTTGCATGTCTACTTGCATGACATTGTAAATTTATAGCCACAGGTAATGAAGTTATATGACATGGGTATGCTTCTATATGAACATCTAATGCTGTCATTCTACCTCCCATTCCTAAAGGTCCTATACCTAATTTATTTATTTTTTCTAACAATTCTTCTTCCATTTTTGCATAATGAGGTATTTTATTTCTATCTCCTACTGGTCTTAGTAAAGATTTTTTTGCTAACCATGCACATTTATCCATAGTTCCACCTATTCCTACTCCAACTATAATAGGAGGACATGTTTTACCACCAGCATATTCTATTGTTTTCATTATAAAGTCTTTTACTCCTTCTTCTCCAGCAGCTGGAACAAGGTTTATAAAAGCTCCCATATTTTCACTTCCTCCACCTTTTGGCATTACAGTAATAGTTACTTTATCTCCTTCAACAATCTCTGGGTGAAATACACAAGGAGTATTATCTCCTGTATTAACTCTATCCAAAGGGTCTCTGACCATGGATTTTCTTAAATAACCTTCTTCATAACCTTTTCTAACACCAGCATTAACAGCATCTACTAATGGCATTCCTTTCCAAGAAATCTCTTGACCAATCTCCATAATTACTACTGCTGTTCCTGTATCATGACAACATGCGATTTGTTCTTTTTTAGCATATTCGGCATTGTCTATAAGTAACTTTAATGTATCTTTTCCATAAGGTGATTCCTCTTTTTCAAATGCCTCTCTTAAAGAATTTACAAACTCTTCACTTAATTCATAACAAGCTTTTTTACATAAATCTGCAATAACATCTATAATTTCATTTGTATTAATAACTCTACTCATAATGTATCTCCTTAATTTTTTGATTTCCACTTTCTATGGATAAAACGGATAAAATATTGGAAGTAATATCATACTTATAATAAAACATATTAAGCTCACAGTTAATCCAGGTTTCAAAAAATCACCAAACTTTACATTTCCTGGACCAATTATCATTGAATTAGCAGGTATTGCCATAGGTGTACACACTGCAATACTACTTGCTATAAAAATTGCTATAACTACTGCTCTTGGGTCTGCTCCTATTGATTCTGCAATAGTCCAACCCACTGGACATAATAATGTACATGCAGCAGTATTACTCATAACTTGTGTCAAAGCCCATGTTAAGATCCAAAGTGATGCCATTATTACAAAAACTCCTGAACTTCCTGTTACAGAAACAACTACATCAGCTATCATTTTCCCTGCTCCTGTACTATTTAAAGCATTACCTAGTGGAATCATAAATGCTAACATAAACACTGTTAGTGTTTCAAAAGATTCAAAAGCCTCTTTTTGATTTAAAACTCCAAATAAAACAATTATTACTGCTCCCACACAAGCAATTATATGTATTGGAGGTAAAATATCTATATAATCAGTTGCTGCCATCCCTAAGACTGTAAAAACAAGTACAATAAGAGTTATTCTTCTGTGCCAAACTGGTATATGAGAATAGTCTAAACTTTTTATTTTTTCATCTATAGTTTCTCTATTAGGTATTACTTTTGACCCAAAAAAGTATAAAAATACAGAAGTTCCTAATAATAAAGGAATACCTATTTTTGCATATTCAAAAAATCTAACTTTCATAGTTCCTTTACTCAATTCTTCAATAGTATTTTTAGCTATTAAATTTCCAGGAGAACCAATTATAGATATATCTGCTCCTATTGTTGCACCAAATACTAATGGTAACAACAATTTTATAGGACTTATTTTCCCATTTTTAGCTATTCCTAAAACAATGGGAATTAAAATAGCTACTGTTCCACTATTAGAAACAAATCCTGATATAACTCCTCCTATTATAAAAACCAAAACCATTAATCCTTTTTCAGATTTTGTGAATCTCAGTAAAAATTCGCTAGTCATATAGGCTAATCCTGTTTTAAAAAAAGCAGCTCCTATAACACACATTCCCAAAATTAAAATTACATTTGGGTTTACTACTGAGGCAAAAATTTCTTTTGCATCAATAATTCCTGTAAAATACAATGCTATTGGTACCATAAAAACTATTAGTCCCATAGGTAGTTTATCTAATAATAACAAAATAATTGCTAAAATTAGTATAACTAATGTAATTATTGCTGGTGACATACTTCGTTTCCTCCTTTTTTAGTTTAAATTTAATTTCTATTTTCCTTATATCTTACAATTACTAAGTCAATTATAATTATTCAATTATTATAAGTCAAATTTAACTTTCTTATATAATTATCAAAAAAATTGATAATATTAAATATTTATGATAAAATGAAAAAAGGAGGTATGTAAATATGCATAATGAAATGTTATATATTTATACAATTTATAAAGAAGGCAGTTTTTCAAAGGCAGCTGAAAAACTGTATTTAACTCAGTCTGCCTTAAGTATGGCAATCCAAAAAATAGAAAGAGAATTAAATACTCCATTATTAGATAGAAGTAAAAGACCTGTTTCTTTAACCTTAGCGGGAGAAATTTATATAAAAAAATATTTAGAAATAAATAAATTAGAAATTGAATTATTAAAAGAAATAAATGATCTAGATAATCTTAATAAAGGAGAATTATCTTTAGGAGGAAGTCAGTATATACTATCACATATTTTATTACCTGTTTTTTCAAAATTTCAAAAAAACTATCCAAGAATAAAGCTAAATATAATTGAATGTAGTTCTGAATTATTAAACTCTAATTTATTGAATGGGAAAATAGATCTTTGTCTGAAATGTGAAGATATAAAAAGTCCTTTTTCTAATCAAGGATTTGCTTTTAAAGATAATTTAATATTAGCAGTTCCTAAAATATATATTAAAAATTTTAATTTACCAGAAAATTATTTTTTTAAAGAAGATATTTTAAATTCAAGTTATCATTCTTTTAAAAATTTACCTTTAGAATTCATTGAAAAAATCCCATTAATAATTCTTTCTAAAGGTAACAATTTACATGATAGAGTAGAAATGATAGCTAATGAATATAACTTAAAATTAAATATAACTCTTGAAGTTTCTCAATTAGTTACTGCTTTTCATTTAGCAACTGTAGGTTTAGGCGCTACATTTACAACAAATTTACTAATAGAAAAAACTTTTAATGATAATCTTGTTTATTATAAAATAGATTCCCCTTTATCAATTAGAAAATTTAACTTTGTCACTAGAGAAAAAGGTTATATTCCAAAAGCTGTATTAAAATTTATTGAAATAGGAAGAGAAACTTTAAATTAAGAAAAAAAGGCTATTGTGAACTTATCCATAGCCTTCTTATTTTATTTCTCCTCCTCCTACAACAAAGCCATCATAGAAAAATACTATATGTTGCCCCTTTGCATTATGTGCATTTTCTTCATTGTATTTAAAGTAAATTTTATCCTTATCTTTAATTAATTTTCCATAGAAACCTGTACTTGAAAATCTAGGTCTTGCCAATAATCTCAAATTTTCTAATTTTTTATATTCAACAGAAAACTTATAGTTTATTAATTCAACCATATCAATAAAAATTTCTGAAAATTCTCCTAAAACTATTTCATTAGTTAAAGGTCTTATTTCTGTTATAAAAACTGGTTTAGATAGATTTATTCCTAAACCTCTTCTTTGCCCTATTGTATAGAGTTGATAACCCTCATGTTGCCCTAAAATATTCCCATTTTTATCTATATAGTTTCCTTTTACTATCTCATCTTTTAAATTTTCTTTTAAAAATTCCTTATAGCCCTCTTTTGCAAAACACAACCCTTGGCTATCTTTTTTATTATGAACTTCTAAACCAATTTTTAAGGCTATTTCTCTAATTTCTTGTTTAAAATATGGTTTTAAAGGAAAAATTAATCTTTTCAATCTGTCAGGAGATAATCTATATAACATATAGGACTGGTCTTTAATTATAGAATGAACAGATTTTAACAAGTATTTAGAAAAAGTTTCTGAATATTCCACAGAAGTATAATGTCCTGTTGCCACATATTCTGCCTTATATTTATCAGCAATATCAAATAGAATTTTAAATTTTATTTCATCGTCACAGATAACACAAGGAGATGGAGTTTTTCCTGACTTATAACCATCTAAAAAGTATTTTATAACTATATTCTCAAAATCTTTTCTAATATTTATAACTTCATGGATTATTCCTAATTTCTCACAGACCTTTTTAGCATCTTCAATATCTTTTGAACTTTCTTCTAAATGTTGATTTAAAGTTACTCCTATAACCTCATAACCCTGTTCTTTTAAAAGATAAGCTGAAACAGATGAATCCACTCCTCCACTCATACCAATTACAACTTTTTCCATTAGTAATAGTCCTTTTCTATTTTTATTTCTCCAACACTAAATAGCTTTATTTCTCCATTCATTTCTATTTCTATTCTTCCATCTTCAACTATATTTTTTGCTATTCCCTCAAAAACCTTATCTCCTATATGGACTTTAATATTTTTATCTTTTAAAAAATTATAGCTATTGATTTCTTCTATAATTTCTTGCCATTTTCCTTCTGAAAATCTTTTATAGTACAGAGAAAATTCTTCTACAACTTTCAGTATTAATTTATCTATATCATAATCATTTTCCATTGAAATAGCAATATTTTTAATGTCATTAGGTATCTTATTTGCTACATTTATTCCTATACCTACAACAAAATCATTTTTTACCCTTTCTATTAAAATTCCACATAGTTTTTTAGAATTTAAAAATACATCATTGGTCCATTTAAAAGAGAAATCTCCATCTTTTATCTTCTTTAAAGCTGATAAAGTTGAAATTCCTGCTAAAAGTGGTAATTTTGTTGCCTCAACTATTGAGAATTCTTTTTCTGGTTTTAATAAAAAACTAAAAAGTGCCATTCCTTCTGGTGATAACCAAGTATTTCCTCTTCTACCTCTACCAGAGGTTTGAATTTTTGCTGATACTATATCATAATTTTCAAAAGAAGCTATATTCTCTTTCATATAGTTATTAGTTGAATCTATCTCATTAAATTTTAAAAATTTCATAAATACCTCATATAAATATATACAGTTGCAGCTATAAGATTTAAAATTGCAATTCTACTTCCAAACTTAAAAAATTTCATAAAATCAATTTTACAACCAGCTTTTGCAGATGCTGATACTGCCACAACATTTGTTGCCGAACCTATCATTGTGATACTTCCACCTAAACAAGAACCAAAAGATAAAGCCCACCAAAATACTTTTGTATCTGCTATACTTTGGAAACCTGGAATAACTGTTTTAATAATTTTTGAAAAAGTTGCAGCATTGGCAACATTTCCAAATATAGATGTAAATATTGATGATAGCCACATTATTGAAATTGAAGCTACTTTAAAATTACCTGTTGATATTTCAATTATCTTATCCCCTATGAATTGGATTACTCCTAAATTTTCAATACCTTTAATCATAATAAAAAGCCCAATAAAGAAGAATAAGGTATCCCATTCAACTCCACCAAAAATCTTTTTAGGCTCTCTTTCTGTTAAAAATGCTAAAAATATTCCTCCTGTCAAAGAAATTACTGATAACCCTTTATTTACAAAATTATTTAATACAAATCCTATTATCACAGCACTGAGAATTATCATAGATTGCTTAAGCAATTTTTTATCTTTCAATATTCTGTCAGATTCCAATTCCATGATTTGTGCTCTCAATCTATTTGGTACTTCCATCTTCCTTATATTAGTAAAATATACTACCGTCAATAATATTGTTAATGCTATTATTAAACACCGCATAAAAATTTGCCGCCTGTCCGGATGATGTGTTAAATAAAAATTCATTAAAACTTAATTTTCCTTCACTCCCTATTATAAGTTGAGTAGGATCCCCTATTAAAGTTGCCATTCCACCTATATCAGAAGATAAAACTTCTGTCATAACAAAAGGAAAAGGATCTAATTTTAACTGCTTGGCCAATAATATTGATACTGGTGCCATAAGTAATATAGTTGTAACATTATCTAAAAATGCAGAACAACCTGCTGTTACAAGTGAAAGTAATATTAATAGCTTCAAGGGATCTCCTCTTACTACCTTTACAACTTTAATTGCAAACCATTGGAACACTCCTGTTTCTGATATTAAAGATACTATTATCATCATTCCAATTAGTAAAAGCAATATTTCTAACCTACTATGTATCGTTTCTAAAATTTCTTCCTCATTGACTATTCCTGAAAATGCCATTGCCAATGCCCCAAGCATAGTTGCATAAGCTGATGGTACTTTTTCTGTAATTATGCAGTAAAAAACTACAACAAAAATAAGTATTCCTAAAACTAATAACATTTTTTCCCACTATACCTTTCTAACTTTTATTTTATAAATATCTAAAATAAATATATATTGAGGCTATAATTAAATTTTCTATGGAAATAATTCCACCAAATTTTAAAAATTGTACAAAATTAATTTTACATCCTGCTTTATCTGCTGCTCCCACTGCAACAACATTTGTTGCTGAACCAAGCAAACTTAAATTTCCACCTAAACAAGAACCAAAAGATAAAGCCCACCAAAGTGCTTTGATACTTGCTACACCTGCAAAACTTGGTATCATAATATTAAGGATTTTTGAAAATGTGGCAGCATTGGCAACATTTCCTATTATTGAGGTAAAAGCTGCTGAAATCCACATTGTTGAAAACACTGCTGCTCCAAAATTTCCTTCTGTCATATTTATCATTTTGTCCCCAATAAATTTAATAATATCAAGATTTTCTATTCCCTTTATCATCATAAATAAGCCTATGAAGAAAAATAGCGTTTCCCATTCAACACCTTCAAACATTTGTTTTGGACTTTTCTTTGCAAGAAGTGCTAAAAATACTGCTCCTGATAATGCAATTATAGCAAGTCCTTTATCTACAAAGTTGTTTAAGATAAAACCTACTATAACCAAAGAGAATATTATCATTGATTGTTTTAAAAGTCTCATATCTTTTAACGATCTGCTTGAATCCAATTCCATAATTTTAGCTTTTAACTCATTTGAAACTTTCATCTTTCTTGCATACATAAAATAAACTGTTGCTAAAAGTGAAATCATTGAAAGTATAGCAACAGGTGCTGTATTAAATAAAAATTCATTAAAAGTTAATTTTCCTTCTGCTCCTATGATAAGTTGAGTTGGATCCCCTATCAATGTTGCAAGTCCACCAATATTCGCTGACATAACTTCAGTTATAACAAAAGGAAAAGGGTCTAATTTTAACTGTTTGGCAAGTAATATAGATACTGGTGCCATAAGTAAAATTGTTGTAACATTGTCTAAAAATGCAGAACATAGTGCTGTTACACAAGCTAAAAGTATAATCAATTTAAATGGTTCTCCTCTTACCAATTGTGCAACCTTGATTGCAAACCATTGGAATACCCCTGTTTCAGAAACAAGGAGAACTATCATCATCATACCAACAAGTAAAAATAAAATTTCTAATCTTTCATATATCGTTTTAAGGATTTCATCTTGGTTCATTATGCCTATTAAAGTCATAAGTAAACCTCCAGCCATTGTTGCCCAAGAACTAGGTATTTTTTCTGTAACTATACAGTAGAATACCACTATAAATATTAAAATTCCAATATATAACATTTTTTATAACCTTCCTTAAATATGTAATACTTTCTTAATAATATCTGACCTATTTATAATTCCTAGATATTTATTATCTTTTGGATTTACAACATACAATCTGTGCATTCCCTTATACACCATTTTAAAGCAAATTTCCATTATAGGCGTATCCTTATCTATCAATAAATGTTTTATATCTTTTCTATAAATATCTTTTATTGTCATTGTACTTTCATTAACTAAATATTCTTCAAAAGGTTCTCCCACTGTTAAGAAGTTTAAATCACTCATAAGAGATAAATGTTTAGGCATACCAAAACCAATTAATTCTCTTTCTGTTATTTCTCCTAAAAGAACACCATTTTCTGCTAACACAGGTAATGCTGATTTTTGTTCTAATATAAGTCTTTTAGCTATTTCTTCCAAAGTATCATTTTCTCTTGCCGGTTTTACTTCTGGACTTAAAACATCTTCTGCTATAATTTTATGTTCTATTTCTATATCATTAGCAGATAATAATTCAAGTATTTGCCTTGAATGAGTTGCTTTTTTAATATTTTCTATAATTTCAGGGTAATTTAAAGCTATTTTTGAAATTGCACTCATAGCTTTTAACAAATTTTTATTTTTTAAAACATCTGAAATTATTAAAAATACGACTTTTATATCATCAATTTGGTTTGTTCCTCCAATTTCTCCTTCAAGTTTACTTTTAACAGTAGCAACTGCTATAATAAAATCTGAAAAGTCTATCATTCTTGTATGAGGTAAAAAAATTCCATTCCCTATACAAGTAGAAATTTCTTCTTCTCTTTTTATAATATTTTTGATAATTTCATTTTTTTGCTCAAAAACTATCTTGTTATCTTCTGCCACTTTGTCAACAATTTTTCTAATTACTTCTTCTTTAGAACTTACTTCCAAACATGGAAATATATAATCTGGATTTAAATAACTTGAAAATTTCATATTTTCCCCCTTAATTTCTAATAATATAGTATTATACAACTAAAAAATGGCTATTGCAAATTTTACAATAGCCTCTTATATTATCTTTTTTATCTAATCTTAGATATAATTCCAATTCCAAAAACAGGTCCACTATGGCTACCTATTGTAGGTCCAATTTCAAATCTGCCTTTATATTCAATTCTTCTCATTGTGTCTGCTGTTTTCTTCAATATATCTGTATTTTGTAGTTCTTGGTTAGTTCCTCCCCAAGCAGTGTATAAGTATATACTATTTTTACCTTCACTTTTAATAATTTTTTCCATATAAGAGATAGCCCCTCTTTCACCAAAAGTCTTAGTTTCAAGAGTAACCTCACCATCTTCTAATTTTAAAACAGGTCTTAACTTTAATAGATTTCCTATCACTGATGAAGCTCTACCAATTCTTCCACCTTTTTCTAGATAAGTTAAATCACTAACTGCAAAGTATATTTTCATCTTATCTGCTATTTCATAAAGTCTTGTTAGAATATCTTCTAGTTTAGCTCCTGACTTTATCATTCTTGCAGCTTCAAGCACTTGATATGCTTGCCCAAATGTAACAGATTTTGAGTCTACTATAATTATATCCTTTTCTCTTTTTAGCATTTCTCTTGCTACTTTTGCAACTTGTTGAGTTCCACTCATCTTACTAGAAATATGTATAGAAATTATTTTTTCATAGCCTTTATTAAATAATTCTTCATAATAATCTCTAAGTTCAGCAGGAGAAGGTTGGGCAGTCTTAGGCACTACCTTTTCAGTCATCAACTTATGCCAAAATTCTTTTTTACTTAAATTTACTCCATCTTTATAGTTATTTTCTCCTATTCTAAGTCTTATTGGAATAACTGTTATATCAAGTCCTTCTATCATATCTGGTGTTAAATCAGAAGCAGAATCTGTTAGTACAGCTATTCTTGATAGGCTAGGATCTCTTTGTTCTAAGTAAATATAATAAGAATAATTATCTTGTTCACCATCATATTCATAGAATTTTTTAAATTTTTTAGAATTTATAGCTTCATTTCCTTCTTCTGTTGCAGTCTCTCCTTTGACAACTGTAACAGCTAAAGTGTTGTCATTTGTATATTTCTCATATATTTTCTTGATTAAATCCTCAATTTTTTTTGCTTTTTCTGTTAAAGTTCCATTTACAAGAGCAATATTATCTCCCACTTTAATTTCTATATCATTTACCTTTGTATCTCTAACTGCCTTTGTAATTTCAATAGAATTATTAAATTTTAATTGTCTTAACAAAGTTTGAAGGTTCATCTTTCTATTTTTTGTAAAATAATATCCTTCCAACATTGTTTTAGTATCTATTACTATAATATCTCTTTTATCTCTTTTGGCTGCAAGTTTTGCACTAGCAATAATATTTTTATTATTAGGTAAAACATAGATAGTTCTAGCCTTAATTTTCTTTAATCCTTCTTCTATATCTGAAACAGAAGGATTTTTTGTTTGACCTCCAATTAAAGTTGCTGCTGCCCCATCTTTTAAGAATAAATCTGCTATCTTTTTATTATCTACTACTGCATATATTGCTATATTATTTTCAATATTTTTTTCATTGAATAGTAATTTTGGTCCTTCTGGAACAATTTCTTTTTTGACACCTCTTATATCTACTTTATTAAGTTCCCCTTCTTTAACTAAAACATGACTATGTTGAATTTCCATATTTTCAATTTTCATATTATTTAAATCTCCCAAAGCACCTGCTATTTCTAACACTTGACCTGGGTGATTAGTATGTATATGAGTTTTAGTCTTTTTTCTTGTTTGAGCAACTACAATAGAGTCACCAAGATTTTGTATTTTTGACTTATATTCTTCTAAGTCAAAATCTCCTGACTCTATTATAAATTCAGTACAATATTTGAATTTTATTTCATTTTTATTTATATATTCTAATTTTTGTTTTCTATTTACTTGTGAATTAGCTATTCTTGCTAAATCTTTTAACATTTCAGGGTCTGTAACAGATTTTTCAAAACCTTCAAGTACATAAAAAATTCCTTTACCCCCTGCATCTACAACTCCTGCTTCTTTTAATTTGGGTAAAAGATTAGGAGTATCTTCAACTGCATCAGCTGCTGCATTTTTTAGCTTAACTAAAAATGGTATAAAATCATCTTTTGGTCCATCATAAGCCATAGCTGCTTCTGAAACTTTTCTTATAACTGTAAGTATAGTTCCTTCAACTGGTTGATTCACTGCTTTATATGCTCTCTCTTTTGATGAGACAAAAGCCTTTGCAGCTGTTGGTATATCTATTTCTTCTTTATCTCTCACTGCATCTAAAAATCCTTGAATTATTTGTGATAAAATTGTACCTGAATTCCCTCTTGCTCCCAATAGAACTGCTTCTGAAATTATATCTACAAGCTCTCCCATATTAGGCTCACTTTGTAGTCCTATCAAAGCATTCTCAACAGACTGTAATGTCATAGACATATTTGTCCCTGTATCTCCATCTGGTACAGGATAAACATTTAAGTCATTTAATACATCTGCATATTTTGAAAGCCATCTGCTTGCTGCTATAAATAACTTTGTCAGCCTGACCGGTGTTAAAACTTTAATCTCTATTTTCATACTCCCTCCAATTAAAATGTTGGTGGACTAACTACCCACAATGCTTTTACTTCTTTTTTTGAAGTATTCTTAAATCTATGTTTTAAGCTAGATTTAAAATATAGGCTATCCCCTTTTAACAATTTATACTTTTTATTTGCCACATATACTTCAAGTTCTCCTTCTAATATATATATAAATTCTTCAGAACTCCCATGGCTATAAAAATCTCTTCCACTTTCTCCATCAATACCTATTTCATATATTATAGGCTCTATATTTTTTTCTCTATTATTTGAAAGTAAAATTCCCATTTTAATATTAGAATCTAAACTTTCTATATACCTTATATTTTCCTTTTTAATATGTTCAATATTTCTAATATCATCTTCCTCATCCTCAATAAGATAAGCAACCCTAACATCTAATGTATGAGCTATCTTCTTTAAATTTTCTATTGAGGGTGAAGCTTTCCCTTGCTCAATTTGTGATAAAAAACTTGCTGATAATTCCACCTTTGTTGCAAGTTCTCTTAAAGACATTCCCTTATCGTTTCTACTTTTCCTTAATTTCTCACCTATTGTCATTTTATTTTACCGTACCTTTTCACTTAATATTTTTAATAAGTTATAGAGTGCGTGCATCATTGCTCTCTGTCTTATCTTGTTTCTATCACCTTTTAACTCTCTTCTAAAAACTCTTACTTCATCTTTTACTTTTATTCCTATATATACAAGCCCCACAGGTTTATCTTTTGTTGCTCCACCTGGTCCTGCTATACCTGTTGTTGAAATTCCTATATCTGTTTTTAAACCTGCAAGCATTTCTCTTGCCACTTCTTCACTGACTGCTCCATATTTTTCAAGAGTTTCTTTTTTTACTTTCAATCTTTTTATTTTGGCTTCATTTGAATAAGAAACTATACCTTCTATAAAGTTTGTAGATATTCCTGGAACTTCAATTAATTTACTTGCTATCATACCACCTGTACAAGACTCTGCTGTTGAAATTGTAAGTGGCTTTTCTCCTGAGTTTAAACATTCATAGATAGTATTTTCTATTCTATCATTATCTTCTCCAATTATAAACTCAGATATTCTATTATATAACTTTTTTACAATTTTTGCTACATTCTTTTTATTTTCAATCTTAGTTTGCAATCTTATTAAAGTTCCATAATCTTTTACTAAAAATTCATAGAAAATATCTCCCTCAGTGAATAAATCCTTTACTGCTATTTCAAGTGTACTTTCTCCAATTCCATAAGTAATTATATCTTTTATATAAATTTGACTTTTTAAATTATTTTCTTTTACATAATACTTTAAAAATTTGGGAAACATATTTTTTAATTCATTTGGAAAACCTGGAAAAGCAACCAAACCATCCACATAAACTGCTGGTGCCATTCCCACATCATTTTTAAAACTAATTGCCCCTTCTGGCTTTTCAACTTCCTTAAAATTAGTTTTATTTAAGTTGCCATAACTTCTATATTTTTTTAAAAGCTCTTGTTTTTCTTTTTCATCTATAATCAATTTTTTCTTTAAAAATTTTGCCATAGCTTCCTTAGTTATATCATCATCAGTAGGTCCTAAACCACCTGTTAAAATAACCAAGTCAACATTTTTCTTTGCATAAGTTAAAGCCTTAGTGATTTCATCTATCACATCCCTAACTGTCATTTTAAATTCTATTTCTATTCCATATTTATTTAATTCTTCTGCTATATAGATACTATTTGTGTCTATTGTTGCACCATTTAATAATTCTGTACCAACTAAAAATATTCCTGCTTTCATTCTTCCCCCATTATATCAATAGAAAAATTTTGTCCAAATAAATACTAAAACAAAGTTCCCTATAATTCCTGCTAAAAAGTCATCTAAAACCACACCTACACCATTACCAAAACTTTGTGATTTATATATAGGTCCTATTTTAGTAATATCAAATATTCTGAAAATTATAAATGCCAATCCCATAGCAATTAAAGTTGATTTTATTCCAACAGGATTTATTAAAAACAAAGTAGTTAAAAATCCTAAAACTTCATCTATTACCACTGCTTGTGGATCCTCTTTTTTAAATATTTCTTTTTCACATATATCTGCAACATAAACAGATATAGCAAAAAATGTAACTAAGAACACCAAATAAAAAGAATTATATACCATCACATTTAAAAAAAATTTTCTTAAATATGTTAGTACTAAAAATATAGGTATTCCTCCTAATGTTCCAAATGTTCCTGGCATAAATGGCATTTCTCCCAAGCCAAAACAAGTCCCTAAATTCTTAATGAGTTTATGATTGTGATTATGGTCTGCCATTAGTACACCCCCCTTTTATAATTATATTCTCTGTATTCACCTTTTCTTGTCTTTAACTGTTTTAAAATTTTTTTAATATCTTCAATAGTTTCAGTTGTAAATTCTAAAACTATTATATCAACATTTAATTTTTTAATATCATCTATTATATTAATAATATTAAGTGGCTTATCTAAAAATATTTCTGTACCATATTCATTGCGAATAATGTTGAATTTATCATTCTCTTTATTACTAATAACTTCATTTTTACTATCTGCTATATCGACATCTATTGTCATTCCTTTTAATTTTGAATAAATTAACAGTGCCTTTTTTAACCTAGTTTTTCCCAACTCTCTTATTTTAGAAAAATTTATTTCAGGAGAAATTATAAAACTCTCCAATTTATTTATTTTTTCTAAAACATTGATAGTATATGAATTTACTACATTCATATTCCAGTTTAACATCACATCTGAATTTTTATTTTCTAACAGCTCATAGAGATTAGAAGCCAATTTATTATCTAAATTATGTTGATTTAACTTAGACTGTTTAGCTACATCATAAGTTCTATAATATATTTTTTCTATATTATAATCATCTTTTACACTTTCCAAATAATTTTTCTGACCTTCATTAGAAACGATTACCCTTATCTTTAAATCTTTGGGCTCATCTTTTTCTATTTCCAATTTAAAATATTCTTGATTATTTGCCTTTAACTCACTGTCTAAATCTCTTCTAAAATATGAAAGTATCTTTTCTCTAAATTTTTCAACTGCATTTCTTTTTAAATTCTTTAACTCTGATAGTGGAATAAAAATATTTTCATCTATATCAATTTTTATATCTTTAACAATAAATTCACTATCTCCAATCTCTGATAGTTTTTCTTTTATATCTTCTTCACTTATTGCTCTTTTTTGTGCTTTTTGAGTTAAAATTTCAGAAATTTCTTCTAAATTTAAAATTCTATTTCCATTTTCATCTTCTAAATAAATTTTTAAATTTAATTTTTCATTTAATTTTGCTGTGAAATCAAAATTTATTTTCAATTTTTTATCTGTACTCTTTAATTTTTTTAAAATCTCATCATTTAATCTTTTATTATAATTTCTAAAAATATATTTTGTTCCCTCTGGAAAATTCAAAATTAACTTATCATTTTTATAAGCTATCTTATTTATATAAGTTCCACCAAGATTTTTATAATCCTTAGAAACAAATATTATTCCATCTCCTGAAACAACATCTTCATCTAGCCTTATGTTTTTTCCTATAACTTCTCCTATTTTTTCTCCCATATTATATGAATAATCTCTATTCATAATGGTCTTATCATTGTCATAAAAATAGCCTTTTGAATAGCCTCTGTTGAATAGTTTAGAACTATTTTCTTCCTTATCTATCCCGTTTATAAGGTTTCTAAAATAAGAAACTGTTTCATAGACATAGGAAACATCTTTCATTCTTCCTTCAACTTTTATGTTTTCCACTCCAATTTCTTGCAATTTTTTTATTTCATCTAAACCATATAGCTGGTCTTTGGGACTTAAAAAATATGATTTTTCTCCACAAGAAGTTTTGTATTCCTTTCTACAAGGCTGAGCACACATTCCACGATTTCCACTTCTTCCACCTATAAAGCTACTCATATAGCAATTACCAGAAAATGATATGCAAAGTGAACCTGACACAAAGACTTCTAGTTCTATATCTGTGTGTTCTCTGACTTCTTTTATTTCCTCAAAACTTAGCTCCCTAGGTAAAACTATTCTTTTAAATCCTAATTCTTTTAAATAGTTTATCTCATAGTAATTGGCAACTGTCATCTGTGTACTTCCGTGAATTTCTATACTAGGAAAATTTTTATGCAAATACTCTGCATAGCCTAAATCCTGCACAATTATTGCATCTAAACCATAGTTATATAGTTCTTTTAAAGTAGGATATAGAAGTTCAATTTCTCTATTGGTCATTATAGTATTAAGAGTTAAAAATATTCTACTCCCTCTTAAATGTGCATAATCTATGGCTTTTTTTAACTCCTCAACTGTGAAATTTTCTGCATTTCTTCTTGCTCCAAAACCTTTTAATCCTAAATATATTTCATCTGCTGTTGCACTTATGGCTGAATAGAACCTTTCCATATTTCCAGCTGGTGCTACAATTTTCATATCGTTTCACAAAACCTTTCTACCTTCTTTAATAATTCTTCTAAACTTGAATTATTTTCTATTATCATATCTGCCTTTTTTATTCTTTCCTCATTGGATATTTGAGATTTTATTATTTTAGAAGCTAAATCTCTATCTATCTTATCCCTTTCAACTATCCTATTTAATTGTATTTCATAGTCTGAGATAACAACTAAAATTTTATCACAAAACTTATCTATTCCACTTTCAAATAACAAAGGAACATCAAAAATTAAAATCTCATCAGTATTTTTTTCTTTTAGATTTCTATAAAAATCAATAACCTTTGGGTGTATTATACCATTTAATTTGTTTAATTTGTCTTTATTTTCAAAAACTATTGCTTTTAATCTTTTTCTATCTACATTTCCATTTTCATCTAAAATTTTATTTCCAAAATTTAAAATTATTTCTTCTTGAACAGATTTTTTTTCTGAAATATTCTTAGCAATTTTATCAGCATCATAAACTTTATAGCCTTTTTCAGCTAGATACTCTGATACTGTACTTTTTCCACTAGCTATTCCACCTGTTAAACCTATTATCATAATTATCTTTCCTTTTTTATTTTGTCCTAAAAAATAATTTATCATAAATTAGAGTTAATATCAAATTTTATTATTAATTTCATTTTAATATATTAAAGTTAAGATTTAGTTAAAAATTTGGAAAAGAAAAAAGGGTAGTAAGTTTTGAAGTTACTATCCTTAGTTATTTTTTAATATTTACTCAAAAACCTCACAGCAGTTTTTCTTGCTTTTTCTATTTTTTCAAACTCTATATTTTCCACAGCAGATGAAGATATCCATTTTTTACCAAATAATATTTGAGCTGCTTCTATCATAATTCCACAAGCATATAAGTCTTTTTCCTTTTCAATTACTTGAGCGAATATAGTTTTTGTTTTTTTACAGATTACTTCTGCCTCCACTCTATGAAATGACATTTGCATTAGGCTTGTTGCAGACCATGCACGACAAAGAGCATCATTATCATTAAGCATTTGTTGAGTTAAAAGATCGATTTCCTTTGATGTTCCAACCCAACCAAAAGCTATTATAATTTTACGACGAAGAATCTCATCACTTACATTTAAGAAGGACTTAAGAATAAGGATAAGTTGATTACAAAATGATGAGTGAAATTCTCTATGCTTCAATTTAGACAAAATTTCTGCTAGAAGAAAAGCTGTAAGTATCCTTATTTTTTCATTTTCAATTTTAGTTAACTGTTCAAATAAAAACTCAATTCCTTCTCTTCCATGTCTATCAAAGCTGCTTTCTATATTATGTTTTCTATCTTCTTTCCAATCTTTACAAATAAGTTCATAATGATATGCTATTTCTTTACAAGAACCTAAATCAGCTATAAATTTGATTCTCTTATTAATAGGAAAGTTTTCTTCTTCCAGTTCATGATATGTTTTTTGTAAATCTTCTTTTGTTAGCATAGTACGACAGACTCGCTCTTCTTCAAGTTCCCGTAAAATTTTATCTGTTGAATTTGACATTATTTTTATCTCCTAGTCACTTAATTTTTATTTTAAAATTTACAGCTACGACAAAAACTCCCAGAAGCATAAATAATATTCCTATAATAGTATACCCTACTCTGCTATTTTTATTTATTTCAAGAGGTTTTAGCTCCTTTACAAAATGCTTTGAAGGTAAATGTTTATTGTAGATAACAGTAACAGGCACTTTTCCTTTATTTTCACACTTTTGCAAAAAAGAAGATTTACTGTTGAAGTTAAAGTACCTTTCCTTATAGTTAAACTCTTTTCCATTGTGATTTGTAAAAATAAGCTCACAATCACATTCAAAACTGTGTCTTGTACTTCTTATTTCAATCACTTCCAAACTTCCTTTCGTCTCCTGTATATTTCTATCATCTTCCAAAAGTGCATTAATATCTTTAACATTGTCCGAAGATATTCTTCCTAAAGAAATAAATAAAATCCCTAATAAAAGCATGACTGTTGCTATAAAATACATTGTTTTTACCTCTCCTATATTATTAAAAATAATTCTCTTGCTTCATTAATAGAATTGTAATAATTTTTACCTTTGTTAAAGATTTTTTCATAACTTTCAAAAAATTCTTTATTATCAATATCTTTTCTTATAGGCTCATCTAATTCTAAAATCCCTTCATAATATTCATTGTTAGCTGCACTTTCCTTTGCTGAATTTATAGCAAGTCTTGTACAAGATGCAAAAATTAAAATACTTAAAAGTAAAATTAAATATTTTTTCATTAATTCCTCCAATTTTATAGTTTTTAGTCTTACTGGATAATTTAACATAATTTATTATTAATTTCAAATTTTATTACTATTATTTAAAAGAAAGATTTATATTTTTCAATATTGTACTTATGTTTTTTCTATATAAATAATAAAGAATAATGCTTTCTAATAGCCATTGAAATGTTGTAATAATCCAAAAAATATAAACTGGTAATCTTAAAATAGAAATAAGATAAAATGCAATAGGTATCCTTATAAACCAATTGGTAAAAAAAGAAACATAAAAAGGTGTTTTTGCATTTCCAATTCCTTTAAAATATGAGCCAAGTACTGTTACAAATGCAATAGGAATTTGTTCAAAAGCTGCTATTTGTAAACAGATAGCACCTATTCTAATAACGTCTATTTCTTGTTTATTGATAAAAAAAGAAATTAATGTTTTAGGAATAAAAAAGAAAAAGCAAGCCAAAATTCCCATAAAAATAGATGCAATAATTGTGGAATATAGAGTGTATTCTTGTGATTTATTTGGTTTGTTCTCTCCAATACTATGTCCAACAAGTGCTGTACATGCTATAGCAACTCCCCACCCTGGCATAGTTGATATTGCTTCAATAGCGATTCCTATTTGATTTGCTGCAAAAGAAGTAGTCCCTAAACTTAAAATGAAGGTAAGCCCTAATAATTTAGATAAGCTAAAATTAGCTTCTTGTAAACCTGAAGGAATAGCAAAACGAATAATCTCCCAAATATCTTGTTTAGAAGCATAAGAAAAAAGAGAAATTTTAAATGGAAGTTTTTTTAATCTACTCCATTGTAATAAAATTCCAACAAAATTGCCAGCAACGGTTGCAACTGCTGCCCCGGTAATTCCCCATTCTGGGAAACCCAGATTCCCAAAAATTAAAACATAATCTAAAAATAAATTTACAACATTAATACTTCCAGCTACATACATAGAAGTTTTAGTATCTTTTACTCCTCGAAATATCCCATTTGTAGTAGATGAAATAGTTAATAAAAAGAAAGAAAAAGATGAAATCTTTGCATATCTTGTTGCTAATGGCAACATTTCTTTTGTTGCTCCAGCCAAATTTAAAATTTTATCAGGAACAAAGAATAACAATGAAAAAAATATAAAAGCTAATACAAATGCTATTTTAATTCCTGCATTAGCAATTGTTTCTGCCTTTTTATAATCCTTAGAACCAACTGCTCTTGAAATAAGAGAAGTTAAAGCAGTTGAAATACCAACTGCAATTATAATATTAAAAAAGCTATAAATTATTTCTGTACTTAATCCAACAGAAGAAACTGCTAATTGTCCACCATATTTTCCAATCATCATAGTGTCAAATATCCAAATCATCATATATAAAGTCATTTCTCCTACTGCTGGAATTGCAAGATATAGTATTTCACGAAATATTTTCCAATTTATTTTCATAAAGTTATCTCCTATTCTATCTTACTTTTAAATATTATATCAATTTTTTCTTTAAACTAAAATAATAAATCTTATAGTCAAATATATAACCTAAATCTTCATTAAAGAAAAAATAATATTCTTTATTTTATTAAAAAAAATTGAAGTTTTAAAAAAAAAATTTAAAATTTTAAAAAAAAACTATTGACATTTATTTCTATATATGATATATATAGTCTATGATTATTAGCAACCTAATAGATAGAGTGCTAATAAATCTCCCCTCTATATTATTTTAGGCAGGACTTAGCTATCAAGGTTATCCTTGGTAGCTAGCTCCTCAACTATTGTTAGAGGATATAAAAATATAAATAAAAAAATTTAGATATATATTAGAGATAATAAATGTTAGGAGGTTTATTATATGATGAATCCAAATCAATTTACAGAGAATACAATTTCTGCAATTAATTTAGCTGTTGACATTAGCAAGGGTAATATGCAACAAAGTATAAAACCTGAAGCACTTGCTTTGGGACTATTAATGCAAAATAATGGATTAATTCCAAGAGTAATAGAAAAAATGGGATTGAATTTACAATATATCATTTCTGAATTAGAAAAAGAAATGAATAATTATCCAAAAGTTGAAGTGAAAATTAGTAATGAGAATATTTCACTTGACCAAAAAACAAATTCTATTTTAAATCGTGCAGAAAAAATTATGAATGAAATGGGAGATAGCTTTTTAAGTGTTGAACATATTTTTAAGGCTATGATAGAAGAAATGCCAATTTTTAAAAGATTGGGTATTAGTTTGGAAAAATATATGGAGGTATTGATGAATATAAGAGGAAATAGAAAAGTAGATAATCAAAATCCAGAAGCAACTTATGAAGTTTTAGAAAAATATGCAAAAGATTTAGTTGAACTTGCAAGAGAAGGTAAAATAGACCCAATAATTGGTAGAGATTCTGAAATCAGAAGAGCTATACAAATAATTTCAAGAAGAACAAAGAATGATCCTATTTTAATTGGTGAACCTGGTGTTGGTAAAACTGCAATTGTTGAAGGTTTAGCACAAAGAATACTAAATGGAGATGTTCCTGAAAGTTTAAAGAATAAAAAAATATTCTCACTTGATATGGGTGCTTTGGTTGCAGGTGCAAAGTACAAAGGTGAATTTGAAGAAAGAATGAAAGGCGTTCTTAAAGAAGTTGAAGAATCAAATGGAAATATAATTCTTTTCATAGACGAAATTCATACAATAGTTGGTGCTGGTAAAGGAGAAGGTTCTCTTGATGCAGGAAATATGTTAAAACCTATGCTTGCAAGAGGAGAATTAAGAGTTATTGGTGCGACAACAATAGATGAATATAGAAAATATATTGAAAAAGACCCTGCTCTTGAAAGAAGATTCCAAACTATCTTAGTAAATGAACCTAATATTGATGACACAATTTCAATATTAAGAGGACTTAAAGATAAATTTGAAACTTACCATGGTGTTAGAATTGCTGATGCTGCAATAGTTGAAGCTGCTGTACTTAGCCAAAGATACATAACTGATAGAAAACTTCCAGATAAGGCTATTGACTTAATAGATGAAGCTGCTGCTATGATAAGAACAGAAATTGACTCTATGCCAGAAGAACTAGACCAATTGACAAGAAAGGCTTTACAATTAGAAATTGAAATTAAAGCATTACAAAAAGAAACTGATGATGCTTCTAAGGAAAGATTAAAAGTTATAGAAAAAGAATTGGCAGAATTAAACGAAGAAAAGAAAGTTTTAACTTCTAAATGGGAACTTGAAAAAGAAGATATTTCTAAAATTAAAAATATAAAAAGAGAAATTGAAAATGTTAAACTTGAAATGGAAAAAGCAGAAAGACAATATGATTTAACAAAATTATCAGAATTAAAATATGGAAAACTTGCAACTCTTGAAAAAGAATTACAAGAACAACAAAACAAGATTGATAAAGATGGAAAAGATAATTCCTTATTAAAACAAGAAGTTACTGCTGATGAAATTGCTGATATCGTTTCAAGATGGACAGGTATTCCTGTATCAAAATTAACTGAAACTAAAAAAGAAAAGATGTTACATCTTGAAGAACATATAAAGGAAAGAGTTAAAGGGCAAGATGAAGCTGTTAAAGCAGTTGCTGATACTATGCTTAGATCTGTTGCAGGATTAAAAGACCCTAATAGACCTATGGGTTCATTTATATTCTTAGGTCCTACTGGAGTTGGTAAAACATATCTTGCTAAAACATTGGCATATAACTTGTTTGACAGTGAAGAAAATGTAGTTAGAATAGACATGAGTGAATATATGGATAAGTTCTCAGTCACTAGATTGATAGGTGCACCTCCAGGATATGTTGGTTATGAAGAAGGTGGACAACTTACAGAAGCTATTAGGACTAAACCTTATTCAGTAATATTATTTGATGAAATTGAAAAAGCTCATCCTGATGTATTCAATGTACTATTACAAGTTTTAGATGATGGTAGACTTACAGATGGGCAAGGAAGAATAGTGGATTTCAAAAATACTTTAATTATAATGACATCTAATATAGGTAGTCATTTAATACTTGAAGACCCTAATCTTTCTGAAAGTACAAGAGAAAAAGTAGCAGATGAATTGAAAGCTAGATTTAAACCTGAATTTTTAAACAGAATAGATGAAATAATTACTTTCAAGGCTTTGGATTTACCAGCTATTAAAGAAATCGTAAAATTAAGTCTAAAAGACTTAGAAAATAAATTAAAATCTAAACATATTACAATAGAATTTTCTGATAAAATAGTTAATTACTTAGCTGAAAATGCTTATGACCCTCATTATGGTGCAAGACCTTTAAGAAGGTATATACAAACCCGGACCGGAAACCAGCGGAACGGCTTTCTTTACTTAC
>OKRR01001227.1_pt1 | contig 24018 bp, 27 predicted proteins | sample 1601211 | NCBI WGS metagenome assembly OKRR01 (sample SAMEA3541525, study PRJEB24748) | human gut metagenome | biome: human gut; feature: human-associated habitat; material: faeces | place: China | collected 2012
TAATATTAGAAAGTTACGTTCAGGCCGAAGCGGTGACCCTGACAGAACCGCCCTGCCCTGACAGGCGGGTAATCATTTCAAGATAATCTTCCATAGCGCTTGTCATTTTGCTGTCTGACTGCAGCCTGTAGCCTTTCATTGTATAGAACCCGTCGTTCTGATTCATATGCTCCCCCATCTTTCCGAAAAACGAACCGGTCACTTTTGTCACCATATTGCAGCCTTCAGAATAACATGTTAGTAAAAGTTTCCTTATCCTAAAATTTATTCGAGAGGGGTCAGTATTATGAGTGAACAAAGTTGCCTGAATGACATGAGACCCGGACAGCGCGCAAGCATCAGCACATTGAAAAGCACGGGAAGTATGCGGCGCAGACTGCTGGATATCGGGTTGGTAGAAGATACACAGGTGGAGTGCATCGGCAGAAGTCCGGGAGGCGATCCGACGGCATTTCTCATCAGGGGAGCGGTGATAGCGATCCGTTCCGAGGATTGTGCGGATATTCTGATTCAAGAGCCGGAGATGGAGGTGGCGCAATGGGGCTGACAGCGCATTCGGTCGGAATTAAAGCGGTAGATTCGGGCCTTGTCATTAAAAAGCAGACTCAGGAAGACAAAGTGGTTGCCCTGGCGGGGAATCCGAACGTGGGGAAAAGCACGGTATTTAACGCTCTGACCGGTATGAACCAGCATACGGGCAACTGGCCCGGCAAAACCGTAGCCAATGCGCAGGGTTACTGCTCTACCGGGAAACAGTCCTATGTCATGGTGGATATTCCGGGTACGTATTCTCTGATGGCTCATTCCACCGAGGAAGAAGTCGCGAGAAACTTTATCTGCTTCGGCGGACCGGATGCGGTAGTTGTAGTCTGTGACGCCACCTGCCTGGAGCGCAATCTCAACCTCGTTCTGCAGACGATAGAGATTTCGTCCAGAGTTGTAGTCTGTGTCAATCTGATGGATGAGGCAAAACGGAAAAACATCCGGCTTGATTTACCTTTGATATCAAAACGGCTGGGCGTACCGGTGGTGGGGGCTACGGCGCGCAAAAAGAAAACGCTGGATGAGATGATGAATGCTCTGGACGGCGTAGTGTCGGGGGAAATAAAGACATCTCCGCTCACTGTTGTATATCCGGATGCGGTAGAGGAGGCTGTGGCCCGGCTCGAACCGGTTGTGCGGGAGAAAGCAGAAGGAAAGTTAAACAGCCGGTGGCTGAGCCTCAAACTGCTGGATGCCGATGAATCCCTCATCAGGGAGATTGACGCCTACCTCGGGGAAGAGTTTCTGAAAGATGAAGAACTCGTAAACGAACTGGCTGCGGCGAAGGAAAAACTGCTGGAGCAGGAGATTGACGGCGACCGGTTCAAGGATATGATTGTATCTGCCCTTGTTAAAAGTGCGGAGGAAGTCTGCGCAGAGGCAGTGGCCTTTGAAAACCACGAATATGCGGCTTCAGACAGGAAACTTGATAAAATTCTCACAAGCAGGCTGACCGGATATCCGGTGATGATTCTTTTGCTGGCAATGGTTTTCTGGCTGACCATAACAGGCGCCAATTACCCATCACAGCTTCTGGCAGACGGCCTGTTCTGGGTTCAGGACAGACTGACGGAACTGTTCGTCTATCTGAATGCGCCCGACTGGCTCCACGGAATACTGATCCTGGGAGTTTACCGTGTCCTGGCATGGGTCGTATCGGTTATGCTCCCGCCTATGGCAATCTTCTTTCCGCTCTTTACCCTGCTTGAGGATGCCGGATATCTGCCCCGTGTTGCCTATAATCTGGATAAATCCTTTAAGCGCTGCTGTGCCTGCGGAAAACAGGCGCTCTGTATGTGCATGGGCTTTGGCTGCAACGCAGCCGGCGTCATTGGCTGCCGGATCATCGACTCGCCCAGGGAACGTCTGCTGGCAATCCTGACCAACAATTTTGTGCCGTGCAACGGGAGGTTTCCACCACCATACAAAGGGAAACAAAATTGTTCCTCGGCGCTGACAATGAAGAAACAGCCGAATTAACCGTACCTATGTATGACTTTTGCGATTGGGTTTCAAGAATGAAAATCTATCGCAAAAAGAACCATATCACACAGCAGGAGCTGGCGCAACTTATGGGCGTAAAGCACTTTACACTTCGTAGTTGGGAGCAAAAACAAGCAAAGCCACCGTACAATGTATGGCGGCTTTACAAACACTTATTTGATGACTCCATTAAGCTCACGTGACTTAAGGTTATTCAGTATTTTATCAAGGACTACTAATTTTTCTTCTGTCGTTAGGTTAGAACTGTTTAGTCTGCGTTCGACCACCTCAACATGAAACTCATTGATTTTATCAGAGAGGGTGTGAAAGTCCATATTTTCGGGCATATGGACAATAACGTTCTTTACACAATTCTTTTTCATCCACACCCTCCCTTTGATAAATACAGATACTTCATATTATGAAAATGTCTGTATGTCCTATTCCATCATAGGATGCTGTTCTAATCTGGAGCAGCTTCATATTTAAGCTATAAGCGAATCGGACAGCTCTGGCAAAGCTCACGGGAATCCCACCCCTGCATGGTTTTCATGCAGCCGTACCCTTTGCCTGCGACGCTTCTAACGCTCGGACTATGGCTGTACGGGAGTATCATTATCACGATAAGGTGGTCATGGCGGCAGCTTTGCCAAGAGCTGCATACGGAACGCTGGTGTGGTCGCTCGCTTTTTCGCTCTCCTTTCAAGGTCGTGGCGTGCCAGCCCGTTAGCTATTTCCCTATCGAAATGTATTCGATTGCTTTATTCAGTTTTCAAGGAACAATTAACTTGCCAGCCTGTAAAAAACACTGTTGACAGTATACTTTGATAGAATAACAGTATTCCTGTTCGGGAAGCGTGGAATTTTTCGCACGCTTCCACTAAAGGTAAGATTTTATTCTTTGCCGATTTCAAAGGAAAAAATTTTAGTAATCAGTCTGGTTTCCATCCTGTGCCGTAAGGTTTCATCTACGACCATGTGCTGATTCCCATGTTCGTCTTTCATGGGGCGTAAGGAACGTTTTGCCATAAAGCCGCGGTAATGCTTAATAACCCGGTTGATGGCTTCTGTATCGCCGTCCGCCGCTGCCACAATGACGGGAAAGGGAATCATAGGATATGTAGTATTCATTCTTCGTTTTCCTCCATAAATTCCTTGATGAACGCAAGTCCACTGGTTCTGTGACGATAGATTGTGGAACGGTTCAGACTTAGCATTTTCGCAATCTCTGTGTCGTTCATATCCATAAAATAATACAGTAGGATAATGTCACGTTTCTTCCCCGGCAGATTCCGTAATGCTTCGCTTAATAAGTCACTTTCCACGCTAACTGTTGAACCATTCAGCGTAAATATATGAAAATCAGATGGGTAGCTGTCCACGATTGAAAACTGGCTGACGAGGTAATCGCCCATATCAGAAAACAGTGTTTCACGTGTTAATTGCCTGGACAGAGCTTTCATATAATCCTTGCATTCATCGTCCATAGCACGCTTGCAGATATAATCAAACTGATTTTCAATGGTTGTCTGAAAAGAAGATGGCTTCATAGTTTCTCACCCCCTTTCGGCCATAAAAGAGAGTGAGCTATGTTTCTTTACCCCCTTTCGCACTAAGTCCCGACACGAAAGGCCTACCAGTTGCATTTTTAGAAAAAAATCCATTATTAGAGAAAAAAAGACACGTAAACAAGTCACTTTTCTTGTTTACATGTCTTTTTTTCTAATTGCAAAGATTAAGGCTTCAATCCACGTCTAATGTTTCTGTATCGTTTTTAATGCCCCAATAATATAAATGCATATTGTACACAAAAACGTTTTCACTTTATATATAACATCCTTTTTCTTTTCATGGACTACATACCGCTGCTTTTATGCATTTCGTTGGTTTTTTGGTTTTATTTATTTGGAAGTATTTATTTCAGCGGCTACCCAATCTTTAAGCGTTTCTTGACCAAGTTGTTCTTTCTGCTTTGAATCTTCTTTTAAAAATTTATTACAATATTCAGAATAATCATACCAATGATCTTCTCCGTCAAAATCAGCATTATATAAAAGGTTATATTCACTCTTATTATTAATTGTGAATTTCACAACTAATAAAGTTTCCATGCGCTGTGTTTGCTCATATTCCGGCATCATTTCAGCCAAAAAACCATCAATAACGTTTTGGGCAAGCTCCTTTTCACGTTGGGACTGTAATTGCTCTTTTGCAGAGAACATTCCGCGGATAACGGGGGATTGTGACGGGTCACGTATTAGAGTCCAGTCAGATTCAACTTTAATATTGATTGTTACAGTATCCTCATCCTGTTTTTCGTCGGCAAAGGTAAAGCTAAAATTATTTATTTTGTAGATATCTTTTTGAGAGTCTGTCATTGTTATAGAAATATTTTCTGCAATTTGATTTGCAAGCTCAATTGTAATTTCATTACTATTATCTATGATAATATTTTCATTTAAAGTAACATCTTTTACAGCACATCCTATAAGTAAAATTATAGGTAAACATAATAAAACAATTTTATTTTTCATTTATCCCGCACTCTCTAATTAATTTATTAAATAGTTGGTTTATAGAATGTGATACTAACATTTGAATTATAGGTAAAATAAGTTGAAGATTGCTTTTTACTGGAATGTTGAGAATACTTAATGGTATATCCATCAATCTGAGTTACTAAAGCAACATGACTTTTTTTATTCCAGTAGAGTATGCTTCCTAATGTGGCAGAACCAGATGTTGTAGAGTCAAAGTAGCCTTTATCAGTCATATATGGCACTACACCACCATTTTTATTATAACCTGTCCTCATCCAGTTATCACCAGCGTATGAACCTGCCTTTGGGGCAGGAAACCATTTACCATCTTTGTCTACTGGAATACCACCTGCATTTATGGATTTTGAAACAAAATTTGCACAATCACTCCCCAATCCATTTGCAGATGAAAATTCTGGTTCAGCAGTAGCATTGTCTACTGCATACTTAACTGCTGCATCCTGATTATAAGAGACGGCACGTGTTAATTTTGCATAATTTATTACCATATCATTAAGCAAAACAATACCATCATTTTCAGTTCCCAGTTCAATAAAGGGTTCTGCATCTGGAGCAGGAGTTAATATAACATCTTTATCGGCAATGTCAATACGATGAAACATTTCAAAATCAACAACTTGGTCAATAGCTTCCCTATTCACAACCGGAGTATTTATCCTATAAAGGAATCCAGTTTTAATTGGAACATTGTAATACTGACTTACTTGAGCCAGATATTTTCTTAAAACTTCCTGAGATACACTATTTTCCAATTCATTTGTTAACATCAAAGCTTTCTGCTTCATTCCCTTAACAAGGGGGCTGTCTTCTGGATTGCGTATCAGAGTCATATCTACAGATACATCAACGTCAAAAGAATAAATACCATCAACATAGCTTTCATTGTAAATCAGCATGCCCAAATTGTTAAAAGTATAGTAACCTTCATGTTTATGATTCATATGATTCAATACTTTGCTTGCTATTGCTTCAATTTGAGATTTCTGTAATAAGGAACACTGGTTATTTATTACTACATCTTTATTATTCTGTTTTTTCATAATTCATCTTCATCCTTTCATTTACTAATATTTGTGATGCTACTACATAACAACAAAAGATAATAGCCTAGGATTTATTTATATACTGCTATTTTCTCAATCCTCATTCTATTTCTCGGTTTTTTCGCTGTCCCATTCATCAGGAAAGTTTCATCAATCTTGTTGCTATCAATATATACATCATATTTCCAATTGTCAAAAACAGGTTTAGCAATAAGATAGCCATATTTAACTTTACGGCCGTTATACCTTTCAGGTACTACCCATGAAGATGATGTACCTACGTTATATGAAGCAGTTACATTAAAGCCCAATTTTGCACTTACAGCTTTGATAATAGCAATTCCTGTAACAGAACAGGAGGCAGAAATACTGGTAGAACGATTCAAGCCGACTGAAACTCCCGGAACTCCCTCATCAGAGGTGTATTTTATATCACCAAAAGTTTCTCCTGTTTTCTTTGAATTTTTTATTATGTACTTTACACGAGACTTCGGAGTGATCTGATTTCCAGCACTATTTTCCATCTCTATAAAATAGTCATATGGAACGTATTCAACACCAACAACATAGTGTCCCTCCGGTAAACGGTTTCCGTTTTCGCTTTCGCTTGCAAATACGCTGAAGCTTGAACTTAAACACATACTCATGACACAAATAAATAACAATAATCTAATTTTCTGTTTCATAAAAGACACCTAACCTTTCTGTGTATAATAATTTTTGGCAGCAAAGATTATACTAAGACACACTCCAACAATAGCTAATATTAACATGGGCAGCAAATGATTTCCAAACCAAAATTTCAACTCCCACAGGTACATTATTTGACTATTTTCCGCTACTCTAAGATCTGGTTTTAAAAGCGTTATTAAATATACGAAAAAAACATCAGCAAAAGAGAATAGTATGAAGACAATAGATAGTTTACTATAAACAGAATTTGAACTCTTACAAATTTGATTGACATTTCCTGCGGGTTCTTCCTGCTTTTTATCTGGTGTTTTGAGTTGTAATTCAAGTATCTCGTCTGATGAAATATCAAATATTTTGCATGTTTTATTAAATTATCCAAGTCTGGTTGTGCAGTATTGGATTCCCACTTTGAGATTGCCTGCCTTGTGATTCCAAGTACGTTTGCTACTTGTTCTTGAGACAGTCCATTTCTCCGCCTTAATTCTCTTAACTTAGCTCCCAATTGAACCATCGGACTCACCTCCTTAAATTTTTCATGTTTATATGAAAATTAAATCATGTATTTGCTGCAAAGTAAAGAACTCAAATCATGCATTTTCGCAACCGCTGGTTGCCCTTAGTTGCTGCATCAATAATTGTGATGTAGGGAAACAATCTTCCAGTTATTATCATTCTTTTCTAAAACCAAATCAAATTGTGATATCTGCGCTGCCTTTGTCTGCTGGTCCAGGTACTTCACAGCCACGGATACCGTCACCTGACTATCGCAGCGGTTGTAGATGGGGTTTACCAGCTCAGAAAATACATAATCTTTCCCAATAGGCTTTAGCACAGTGTCATTCACATAATAGGACAGTTCTTTAGCCGTTGCGGTTGGGTAGAGCTTAAAGAACGTCGTCAAAAATTCGTTGATTTCATTCGTTGTCATAGCGTCCACCATTCCGTCGTGTTCCTTTGCCTTTGGTGTGTAGCCAGATTTTACGGGTATGCTGGTAATAGTCGGATTCTTAACTAGAACAATGTTTCCAGAGCCATCCACATAAACAATGACTTCGTAAGCGGAGCATACCGTCTTTGTGCTTGTGTTTTCTGTGATTAACTGTTCCACAGTGAAGATCACGGAAAACAGTTTTTTATCCACCTGCGACACAGACCATATTTGCACCGCATTGACTGCCGAGGATACGGGAATATCCTTGCGGATGGTATCGGTATTAAGTGCCTGCAATTCTCCCGTCAGATAATTCTTGATGGCGTTCTCCCTGTTATCAATGGAAGCCGCCGTCTGTTCCCATGTATAGTAGACCTTTGCAAAGTTCGTCACAAAGTTCTCTATCTTGTGGGTATCAACGATTTTTTCCTCAATGACCTTCGTTTCATGGATGGTATGAACGTCAATGGCTGTGAAATTCTTATAGACCGCAAATAGGAAGCTGACCGCCAGCAGCACCCACAGGGCAATTACAATCCGCTTGTGGGTATTCGCCTTATAGACACGGGGCTTCTTTTCTTTTGACCGTTTCTGGTTTTCTTTTTTTCTTATTTGAATCATGGTTTTCATCCTTTCTATTTTGAGATTCTTCCTGCGCTGGCTAAATGCTGTTGCCAGTAGGAACTTGTCAAATCGGCATAGCCGATAGGGTCGCCAGCATGGAACATACGGTTATTCCCTTGATATATACCGACGTGCGTAATGTAAGTACCAGCGTTATAGGTAGAGTGGAAAAAGACCAAATCCCCAGCCTTTGCTTCGGACAAGGGGATGTGCTGCGTCACGTCGTACTGTTCTTGTGCCGTGCGTGGCATAGAGATTCCAGCCTTGCCAAAGCACCACCGGACAAGACCGGAACAGTCAAAGGAGGTAGTGGGGGAAGCTCCGCCGAACATGTACCGCCAGCCCTCATATTTTAAGGCTTCATCCATGATAGCCTGTACCGTTTCGTCATCAAACTGTGCCACGGTCAGATATTGCGACACCACCAGCACGTAGAACATATTTCCGTAGTTGTATCGCCATCCGCCGTTTTTCTCCACGGCGATAGGGTTTGTGTAAGTCACTTTTGTTCCACCGGATTTATCCCTTGCGAAACTCTCCGCCAGTTCAAAGGCGTATTTTTTTCCACGGCTTGAAACGTAGTCAAGGAAGGCTCCGCCGTAGTTGTAGGACTGAATGACGGCGTTTAGGTCACAGCCCCTTGCTTCGGCAGAAGCCAGCAATTCCGAGAAATACTTGCAGCCCTGCTTGATGGATTCTTCTGTGCTTAGTGAGTTAGGCGGCAATCTCAGCGATTCCGAGGACTGCATAACATCTTCCAGCGTTCCGCCGGATTCCACCTGTATAATCGCAAGCAGCACATTGATATATTCCTCAATCCCGTATTCCCTTGCATATTTTTCCAGCATAGGCTTGTGTGCCAGCACTTCCGCTGACACATTCACGCCGCCATACTGGATATGAAAGCCGCCCCCGTCTTCTTCATCCGAGAACAGGACGACCACAAACAGGAGCAGGGAGAAAATCAGCACGAACACCCCAGAGCTGGCAATGATGATATGCTTCAGCTTCATTTTTTCTCCCCTTTCTTAACTTCGGCAGCAGTTCTGGACTTCTCCTTTCTGGTGGATTCACGTTGAATAGTGGAGTTGCGTTCCTTGATGGACTGTTGCTTTGGCTCTTGCTCTGTGGTGGCAGGGGCAGCCGCCTTTGGCTGCGGTCTGTCTGAATGGGAAGAACTGCCGGAAACAACTTGCCGTTCTGTCCGTACTGGCGGTGTTTCCATTTTGACCGCTTGTTTTTCCTCCACAGCTGACGTGTCTGCTTTTTCTTTCACGGATGAAACCACAGGTCTTTCCGTAGAATTGCCAGCACTTCCAGCCTGTGCCGTGGCTATGGCCGTCTGTGTCTGGCTGCGCTCCACAGGCTCACGGGATTCTGTCTGCGGTGTGATGGCAGCAGGACGTTCATGGACAGGGGAAGCGGATTTCTTTGGTTCTGTGGCAGATTCTTTCCTCTGAGCCGCCTGTTCCATTTCCGCCCGACGCTCCGCAATGGACTTCCTGCGCTGTTCCTCTTTTTCCTTGCGCCCCGACCCTCTGGTGGTTCTGGTCTGTGTCATGCTGGATGTAAAGTCACGCACCCCCTCCGAAACTTTTGTTTTCCCGTGGTAAAGGGCGTATTTCGCATTGACGGGCAAATCCTCCGCCTGCTCTTTCAGCCCTGCGGCGGTGTCTGCAATCCTGCCTTTGGTGTCCATGACCGCACCTGCCGCCTGTCCGGCACGTTTGCCAAAAGAAGTCTTTTCCTCTGTGCCGTTCTGTCCGTCTGGTCGGGTATGGTCTGCCTGTGTGGTTCTGGAAGCCCCCGAACCGGAAGCCGCCCCCGATTGCTTAGAAGCCTTAGAAACGGCTGCGCCAGCCCCAAGAGCCGCCACGGGACGCCCTAGCTTATGCTGTAAGCGGTGCATATGGGCGTGCATGAGCATACGGGGTCTTCGCATAATACGGCTTCCCACGCTTTGGGAATCGCCGCTCTGCAAGGAGAACATACTCATTAAATCCCCCAGCTTGAAGTAGATTCCAGCAAAGGTCACAATCTGCAAGAACGCAATAAGGAAGAACGGATAACCTGCTGACAGTGTACAGAGCATGGTGGAAATACTGAACGCTGTTGTGATAACCAGCGTGATTCCTGCCCTTGTCAGAATGGTGTTGAACAGCTTTGTGATGGCACGTTTTGACATTCCCTCAAAGGTGGGAATCATGCTCAAAATAAAGCTCACAGGTAAAAACATAGCGTAGATGATGAATAGCACCTGCGAAAAAATCATGATACCTGTCAGCAGGAACACGAACACGGAAATACCGATATTGAAGAGAAACAGGAAGAAGGCTGTTCCTAACCGGTTAATGGTCTTTGTGACGGTCAGGTTCGTATTTTCCCTGTCCTCGATTTCTCCCTTGATGATTGCTTCCCTGTCTTCTCCATTGTTGGTGTCGGGGCTGGTGGATAGTAAACTCTCCACCCGATCCGCACCAACACTCTCCATATCCGAGTTGCCATATTGAAGCAGAAGCCACGGCTGTTTTACTTGAATGGAGAAAAGACTGTCACGGATAAGGTCTACACTGTCTTTCCCTTGACTTTCCGAGTTTGGCATGACAATCTTCGTGCCGAGTGACAGGCTGGCGTTGCTGATGTCTGCGGAAAAGTCATTGATTTTCCCAATATAGTCGGGAGCATAGGCAATAAACGACGCTGACAGCACGAATACCACCACGAAATTCACAACGGCGTGGATTGCCTTTGTAGTTTCACGCTTGATAAGCCCCGTGTAGGCGACATAGATTCCCACGACAAGAATCAGAATCAGCAGGAATCCGATATAAAATCCCTCCGAGGACAGCCCGTTTGGGGTAACGCCCGCAAGTGTCTGCATATTCTTTCCGATTGAATCCGCCGTTGCCGATATGAAGTCCAGTGAATAGGCTTCCTGTATCAGATAGCCCGTGGCATTGGAAAGATAAAGGCTGATTATCCAGATAAAATTTGTGATGGCGTAAAGCCCATACATAACCTGCTTTCCGATACCGTCCAGCCAGTTCCACGGCAGCCAATCCCAGCCCGTGTCCACATAAAAATCAAGCTGGTAGTTGTCCAGTGGGTACTTGCTGTATTCGTTAGCGGCATTGACGGTATCATCCACCAGCCCTGCGGCATGGGCTACCGTTCCCAGCGTCGCTAAAAGAAAAATGACAATCACGAATACCAGAAGTACCGTAACTGCCACTTTTCCAAGCCGCTGTATATTCCATTTCCTTTTCCGTTCCGGCTTGCCGCCTGCCGCCGGATTCCGGTGTAACAGCTTTTTTATTGTCATTCCTCCACCTCTTTTCTGACGGGCGGTCTGGTATCAAAGGCGTGCAGCAAATCTTCAAATATCGGATGGAACTGTATCACGCCCACACGCCCGTATAGGTCACTGATAAGGCACTGTCCATTTTCAAGGTCACGCAAACGCTTCTGGTTGTTCTCGTCCTCTGCGTCCACGCCGAAAAAGGAGAGCGTCTTTTTGATCTCGTTCATATCCGTAGAACGGAACGCAAATTTTAAGCCGAGATTGTTTTTCAGCTTTTCATCCAGTAAATCATCTGTGTTCTGCGTGACAAAGTAAACGCCTGCGTTCATGGCACGCCCAGCCCTCACTAACTTCATGGACAGAGTTTTTCCCTGCGCCACCTGTAAGAAGCTCCATGCTTCGTCAAGGTCTACAATCTTAAAAATGCTGCGGTCTGTGTGGATGAAATCAAGGGCAAAGGTGCTGATAACGATTAGCATAGCCACGGACAAAAGCTCCATTGTGGTATATTCCGGGGAGCTGGTTTCCTTATCCGGCAGCACCAAATCCGCTACTTGTATGATGTTCAACTGCTTTTCAAGGCTGATGGACCGCTCCACATCCCCGTGTGAGAAAAGCAGGTGTGCAAAATCGTAATCCGTGAAAGATTCGATATGGTCGGCAATGCTTACGCTGATGGGCGTTCCCTCCACACGCAATTCCTCAACGACTTTCAGTAAGCCCCGTTCCTCACTGTTGGTTACGGCACGAATGGCTTTTCTAAGGATAGGAAATTTCTCACCGTCACGGGAGGAAATGCCCGTAAGGAATGTGAGGATGTCGATTGCCAGAGATTCCGAATCTTTCGGATTCTCCATAATCACGTAAGGGTCAAGCAGCCCCTTGTTCTTCTCGTCCGAGGTAAGATTGACAATGTTAATCTCGTCGGCAATCTCCGGCAGCGTTTCTTTCCAGTTCCCACGTTCCGCCTTTGGGTCTACAATGACCGCCTGTGCGCCAAACAGGACGGAGTAATAGACTATCATGTTGTTGGAGAATGATTTTCCACCGCCCAATGAGCCGACAAAAGCGGCAGCGAGAGAATTTGTCACAGAACCTTTCACCCCTTGACTGGCGAGGGCAGGTTTCAGATACACATTTCTTCCTGTGTCAAGGCTGTACCCCACATAGATTCCCTCATTCTCCCCCAACATCTGCGTAGCCCCGAATCCCAATCCGGCGAGGAAGTCGCTTGTCACATACTGGATGTAATCATTCATATACCGTTTGCTGGCAGGCAGAAATTCTCCATGCAAGCCCAGCATATCCCCAAACGGGCACACCAGCTTCACGCTCAAATCGTCGTAGAAATCCTTGACTTCATTACAGCGGCGTTTCAGCTCGTCAATGTCGGGAGCTGTGACACGCACCACGTAGGACAGCTTATACATGGATTCCTTGCTCTGGTCTAAGGTAGTTTCCAGCTCATTCACACTGTCCAGTGCTTCCACCACGTTGGAACTGGTTTCGTTGTCGCTCTGCCATGCGTGGTTATCCAAATCTTTCAGTTCTTTCTTCTTGTTGCGGACAGTGGACAGAGCTTTCCGGTTCGCCACAATTTCCACATTCATGCTGGTATCAATGGGAAATGTGAACTGCTGTTGCTGATAGTAGAAGATTTCAGAAGACGGGAAGTCCAGTTCGCCTACAATGGAATTGATGGTAAAATAAGCGACGTATGCTGTGGAATCCTCTTGCTCTATTTTCAAATACCGCTGTTTTTCTTCAATCAGACAGCGTGTCGGCTTAATAAGGTCGTAATATTTTACCAGCGTTTCCTTATCCAGTTTTTTCTTCGGCAGATAGTATTCGTAGTCCTCGTATGCCGTTCCTGTCTGCCCGTAAAGGTGTTCAATAAGATAACCGAAATCGTCCTTGTCCAGACGGCGGATTTTAAAACGGCGTGAAATTTTATTTTCCAGCAGTTTTTCCATCTTAGAAAAACGCCAGATTTCATCATTACTCATAGAAACAAAATCCCCCATGAGTTTATGGTTCACATCATGGATGAAGTCAGAAAAGGCGTTTGCCGCTTCTTTACCCACGCTTTTAATCGTGACTTCCTGTTCATTCAAAATCAGCTTGAAACCGATAAAAAAGCGGTAGTCTACCTGATTTTCCCCAATCATGGAAATAAGGGCTTCGGTCTGTGCGTCGATTTTCTCATAGGCAATTTCTTTCAGCCTGCCGGACACTTCTTTTTTAGAGCGTTCCTGCGCCGCTCTTATACTGGATTCCGTGCTAATCTGCAAGGCGTGGATTCTTCCGTCACGGTTCTGTGCGATTAACTGCCGGAAGGAATCGTGAACCCTAAATTTCTGTTCTGGACTAAGGAACGAATAATTGTAGGGAAGCAGCTCATAGTAAGCAAAACATTCCCCGTCGTTGTTCCACACCAGATTGTTTTCGATATACTTAATCGGATATGCCATAAATTTCACTCCTAACTGCCGTGATGGATTCTGCCGGATGGTCTTTCCCCAGCTTCACGGTCTTTCCTGCATAGGTCAGTTTCGGGCGCACCAGATAGGCGATAACGGATTTCAGAAAGCCGTAAGGTTTCTTCCCATCAAAGGTTTTCTGGCACATGAACCATGTTAGCGCAAGGGGAATCCCAAAGTATTTGAGGAAAGCACCATCTATCATAGACAGCGGCGGCACATTTCCAATCAGCATGACAGCAAACAACGATACCACAAACCACGTTATTTGCGTAAATGTGATGGGGAACGGCAGCTTAAAGTCATTGATGGAATATAGCACCTTTTCCACCGACCAGATACTTGTGTAGCTTCGGATTTTTTTCATGTAATCAGTCCTTTCATTATTTTTTGGCCTGTTTTTAAGGACATCAAGGTATACCCTTGTGGTGTTTCTTAAATTAGTGTGGGGCAGCATGGAAGCTGCCCCGAAAAGCAAAGAATCTGCAAGAACAGCCCTGTCGGGTTGTGATCTGCCAGATTCTTAACGAGTGATTTCAAATACGCCGTGGTTCGTGACAACAAAACTTCCTTCGATTTCCAAATCACGCCCGTAGGCTTCATAGTCAATGTAGTTTTGCAGGCTTGCCGGCACTTCGCCCAAAGCACCTGTTTCTTCAATGAAATAGCGTGCCACATCCGCCATGTCCTCACAGTCGGGATAATGGATAATATCGTCTTCATGTTCGCATAATTCTTCGATACCACCGAAATAGGATTGCAGTTCGTGAAGCTCTGCCTGTATATCCTCCGGCAAGTCCTCCACCATTTCACATAAGCGGTTTACTTCCTCAATGGGCGTGTACTCGTCTATTTCAAAGGGTAGTTCGTAGTCATGAATGGCATATTCTTCGTATTCGTCATTCAAACCGATACGCTCTTTCACCTCGTCAAAGTCAATGGGAGGTGTGAACCATGCCCCGACCATTTCGCCCTCATTGTATTTGCCTAAGTTGGCAATATAGATTCTCATTTCTTCGATAGTGCGTCACATCCTTTCTGAAATTCTTTATGTACCATTCCGTCACCCCCCCTTTTCATTCCCCCTATGCCATCTCCCATAGGGGGAATGGAGTGTTTGCGTGACCGCAAACAATTGATTTAAGCTCCGATAATTTTGTTGAACAGCTCTAACAGGATGTCTTTCACACCAGCGGCGTTGAAGACCAGACCAACGGCAATCAGTGAGATAATCAGAAATCCAATCAGCTTGCTAAACTCACGTTTGAATCCAAGATAAAGACCAATCACGACGATTGCCAGCAGTACCAGAGATTGTGCGTTTGATAAAAACCAGTTGTATAAGTTTTGTCCGAAATTCATAAAATCGCTCCTTTCCTCATTCATGTACGTGCTTCCCGTACATGGTGGTATCCCCGTAGGGGATTTCTTTGTTTGAATGTCAACAGGGAATAAAAAGCAGTTAGATAACCACCTCCTTTGCGGTAGCTGCTTGCTGCTTTAAGATTTTTTCGTGCCGCTCGGTCAACTTCGCACTGGCGATAATATCCTTTACGACCTGCGTATGGTTGATTTCATCCAGCTTCATAGCCACTTTCAAGGTTGGGGCTACTTGATGGGAAAGCCAGTTCAAGGTACGCTGGAATGAATACGGTTCGGGCTTTGCTGTCAGCTTCATGCTTTCCCGGTTCTCCCCGATAAACCACGCCCATTCCTCACTTATCCGCCATTCAGAACGGGGCTTCGTATCGTCCTTATCCACGAACCGCACATAGCGGTTGATAATCTTAAAAGCGGTTTGTTCTGGATTGTCATATGCCAGCAGGTCACGGAGGGCGTAATAGGCACGCTCATTTTTCAGCCGGATTTCAAAGCGGTTCTTTACTTCGGCTTCCTCTATGGGAATGTCATTTTTCTTGTATTGCTCAAAATCCTTTTCATAAATGCAGAAGTACACTTCACTCTGTAAAGAGCCGATATACAGTGTATTTCCCATACATTCTTTTTCATCCCTCCGCACCAGTTCGCCGCTTCGGTAGCTCTTAAAGCTGCGGAACACGGAAACACATTCCTCATTCTGGCATTTCTCCGTCAGACGGGGGATGTTTAGAATCCCTGTCTTGTCATTGATGGCAAGGTCAAGCCGCTTCATCACGCCGCCCTCCACCAGACAGTCCATGAAAAACTCGTACCAGTTCCGTTTCTGTGCCAGCAGGTAGCTTTCAAACTGGCGGCAGCCACGCCCTTTCAGTTCCAGCAGCACACCTTTTTCTGCTTCGGGCGATACCAGTACGAATATGTCGCCCATACAGTAATGTTCAGTATAAGAATAAAAGCCGTAGTCTTCATGGAGCATATAGGACAGCTTCAACCTCAAAATATCCTCAACGACGTGCTTCATATCCAGAGTGGGGAAGCGAATCCGCACATAGTCAAAGAGCATTTCAAGGGGAGCGTCTGGATTAAACCGTTCCAGTGCTTCCAAAATTGCCGCTTTCAGTTCGGCGGATGGAAGTACCTTGCCCGTTTCAATGTCGCTTAGATACTGGCGTGTCATGCCAGCAGCTACCGCAAGCCTGCTCTGCGAGATTCCATAGTCGGAGCGTTTTTCCTTTAATTCCTGTACCCAAGTATCATGATTCAGTGAATATCCCTCCAATCAAAAAAGCGTATGTCAACTTTCGGCACTTTGCTGACACACACCGGATTTTAAGGAATCCCATGTAACCAGCAGGATTCCGCTGTATTTTCAGACTGTTTCCAGTCGATTTGTACCCCCCTGTTAGATACGGGGGGTTCGGTGCTGGCGTGCCTAGCGGCACACCAGCCAGCAGGTCAGTCCACCCCTGCGGCTTCCGCTCCGCACGCCGCCTGTGTGTCCTGCCACTGATGTATTTACTTTGGTATCTCATGCAACGTAATCGTGCTGTCCACCTCATTTCCCCAGACATCCCAGCCTTTGTTTTTCTCTCTGGCAAACAATTCAATACGAGGGATATCGCCCATCAATTCAACAATTTTCTCTCTGGCTTGCTCCGGTTTCCTGCTGTGTTCATGTATCGGGGTCATGATAAGCTGATGGACTTTTTTTGATATCCTTTGTGGATGGCCTTTCACACCCAGAAGACAAATTTCCGCATTGGAACGTGTCCAGTATCCAAGCCCAAAGAAAGGGGTGTTGCTTTTTTTATTCAGCTTTACCCAAACAAAAGCGGAAGTTTTATATGTAAAACCCCATTCCTGCATTAGCAGTAATCCCTCTCTTAGCTGTGGAAATGTCACCCACAAAAATAGCGCACTGTCTTTGGCTGCAATTTGGCTGACAGGAAGCTGGCATAATTCCTCAATGCCCATTGTCTTATAATGGTTTTCGGCTACCCCCTGTCCTTTGCTTTGCCGATACTGCCATGGTGGATCGGCATAAATGATATTATAGTTCAATTGATATCTCCTTTCGTTTCCTCTTTGAAAGTCAGTTTTCTTATTTCCTTTAGGAAGTCGTGTCCTTTTGGCACAAGGGGCGTGTAAAATTCCGATATGACGCTTGTTCCCACGTCCACATAGCCACGCCCTTTAATCTGCTTCAAGAAAAAGTCCTTGTCGGTTTCCCCGAACATCATCCCATAGCCCATTTCAGACATACGCCCAAGTGCCACACGGAAATTGAACTGGTCACGGATTCCGTCGCCCAGATATTTTGCATCCGGACGCTGGCAGGCAAGAATCAGAAAGAATCCGGCCTGCCGCCCCAGCATGACAATCTGTTTCAGCTTATTTAGGACGGCGGCATTCTCCTTTGTTCCCAGCAATTCCATGAACGCCACATATTCGTCAAAAATAAGGAAGTTTGCTGGCAATCCCAAGTAGGCATAGTTTTCCCCTGTCTTGTAGCCCTCCATCTGCTTCATATCCCCGCTGCGTTTCATCATTTCCTCATAGAAACGGTCAAGACAGGCGGTCATATCATCCTTTTTATAGTATACATTCGGTATGACGGCTTCCAAGTCGGCAAGGTCGGCGTTCTTCGGGTCTAAAATGTAAAGAACGGCATTTGTACGAAGCAGGGCTTCTATGATCGTCAGAATGAAATACGTCTTACCGCCGCCCGTTCCTCCGGCAATCAGCATATGGGGCAGCTTGTCATACTCCCACCAGATATTTTTCATCAGCCGGAGCTTGCCGCGCTTTGCCTGCACTTCCTCAATGGAAATGCGGTTTGCGATAGTGTCATAGAGCAGGGTATATTCCACGTAGGAATCCTTTAATTCCTTGTCGGTCAGCTCACAGTACAAACCGCTTTCCAGCTTCTTTTCCAAGTGCAAAAGCTGGTCTTGATATTTTCCTAGCGTGATTTCCACCCGGATGTGAATAAGCCCATTTTTAAGCTGGTAGTAGATTTTGGGAAAATAGCTGATTTTCTCCTTTGAACGGTTGGAGGGCAGGTCTTTGAAGAAACCGTTTGGTTGCACCTGTTCCGCTTCATACCATTTATTTTCCAAAACCATCTTCGCCAGCTTTTGGCGGTGATAGAGCTGTTTCACATAGTCACGACAGTAGTGCCGGAAGACCAGGGCTGCCGCCAGACAGATAAGCCCTGCCACGCCCATACTGATAAGCAGATAAGAGTAGTTAATGGATTCCCCAAGCTGCGTCAGGGTAACATCCTGCCATTTTGCCCCTGCGATTGTCCTTATATGAAACAGCAGGACAATCAGCAGAAAGACGGGAAGCAGGGCGGCGGTGGCGGTGCAGAATACTAAGTCTTTGTCCGTGGCACGAATCCGCTTGCCACGGGGAAGATACTGTTTCATGCTTGATTCACTCCTTTTCTCTGAATTTAATAAAAGCCCGTGTAGAGCAGCGAATAGGTTTTTTCGCTGTCTTCTGTACGGGCTGTAAACAGGAATGTATAACCGGAAATGTCATTGCATAGACAATCCGGCATAGATACATTCAGATTATCTGGTGGTCTGTAATCTTCTAAGGCTTCGTTAATAGCTGCTTTGCCATCCAGCGGTATTCCGACAGGGCAAGAAGCCGGAAGTCGTCTTCGTATTCGTCATATCCTGTGATACCATCCATAGGCTTCCTATTTTACAGACGGATTGTCTTTCTTCGGCGGCTGCGGATTTCCGACAGGGGCGGCACCTTTCTTCAAGACAATATCATCCGCCTTGATATACCAGTCCACCTCCGCCCCTTGAAACGTGGCGGTTGCGACGGTATCGGCAACAGGATTGATTATTTCCACCTCTGCATTGTAGTCAAATTCTTTCAGCGGCACGCTGGCTGGGATGGACACTTGAATCATGCGCCCCTGCCCTCTGGACTTCAAATCGTAAGTGCGCTCCTTGATTTCATCCGATACCGTACCGTTCTCGTTCTGAATCCGTACCTCACGGCGGAGGGCGGAAAACTTCAATGCTCCGAAAGTTGCTTCCTTGTCAATGATGATTCCATATGCTAATCTCATAAATAGATACCTCTCTTTCCTTATGCTTTTACCATGTCGTCGGCATGGAGAATATAGTTTGTGAAGCCCCGTGTGCCGATTTTATAACCCTCTGCGGTAATACAGGGATTTACCAGCTTTACCTGTTCTTCAAATTCAAAGTGCTTTTCGCCAGCTTCAGCAGGTAAAATCACGACAATATCATCTGCTCTCTGAATGTCTGAATAGAGATTGAAGCTGCGTGTGAGTACAGTCATGCGCCCGTTGATTCTGCGCTGTTCGGTCTTGTCTTCTCCGGCAAACTCCAAGCTACCGAATGTCTTTTCCATGTTCGGGATAACAAATTTAAGTTCCATATAGTTTTACCTTTCCTTTCTGATAGTTGATGATGGATTCTTACAATTTCTTATTCAGCTTTACGGAGAATACCTTTCTGCCTGTGATTTATCAAGGGCAGGCGTTGTGCTTCGCACCCTTGATAATCCCATTCAGACAGGTAAAGGGTAGTCAAGCCGGATAAGGAGGTTTCCTGCCAGTCCGTCACTGGCATAATTTTGCATGATGGCTGACGGAGGGGAACGTCCCCGTCGTATCGGTTCAATTCGTGGCAAGAATATCACATCCTTTCTGAATTTTGGACAAGAAAAAAGACGCTCATTTCTGAACGCCTTGACGAAAGTGTTACACTGTGATACACTATATATGAGGAGGTGGATAATTTGGCTGTTTCTAAAAATAACGTAAGAGTACCTATAACAATCCCAAAGGAATTAAAACAACAGTTAGAAAATCTGGCAAAAGAGGACAAGCGTACCTTTTCCAACTTATGCGCTAAGATTTTATCTGACTATGTGCAGCAGAAAAAGGATGGTGAGTAACCTTTGAAAATCTATATATACAGCCGTAAATCGGTATATACGGGCAAAGGGGAAAGCGTAGAAAACCAGATTGAAATGTGCAGGGAATACATTTCAACCAAAATCCCCGAATCAGATAATGCGGAAATTGCTGTCTATGAAGACGAGGGCTTTTCTGCAAAGAACACGGACAGACCGCAATTTCAGCAAATGCTCCGTGATATAAGGCTAAACAAACCGGAATATGTTGTTTGTTACCGCCTTGACCGTATCAGCCGTAATGTCAGTGACTTTTCTTCACTGATTGAAGACCTGAACAGCTACAATATTTCATTTATCTGTATCAAAGAAGAATTTGACACCTCAAAGCCTATGGGAAAAGCTATGATGTACATAGCTTCGGTTTTCGCCCAACTGGAAAGAGAAACGATTGCAGAGCGTGTCCGTGACAATATGCTAATGCTGGCAAGAACTGGACGCTGGCTGGGCGGCACTACACCAACAGGATTTACTTCTGAAAAGATACAGGAAATCATCATTGACGGTAAAATCAAGACTTCCTGCAAGCTAAAGGACAATCCAGAGGAATTGAAAACCATTGACTGTATTCTGGAAAAATTCTTAGAACTTCGGAGCATATCCGGCGTAAGCAAATACTTAATCAAGCAGGGAATCAAATCACGTACAGGAAAAATGTTCTCCCTGTTAGGCATTAAAGAGATATTACAGAATCCGGTTTACTGTATCGCTGATGAAGACGCATGGGAATACTTCACGGAACATCATTCAGATGTTTGCTTTGAGAAAACCGATTGTTCTAATAAATACGGTCTGCTGGCATACAATAAGCGTGATTATCGAAAGAAAAGTGCCCCAAGACAGGATATGGATAAATGGATTGTCGCAATCGGTAAGCACAAGGGGCGTATTTCCGGTAAAAAGTGGGTAGCAATTCAAAATATCTTGAAAGACAATATCCCCACTGGGAAGAAGCCTGCTATCATGCACAATGACTATTCCTTACTGTCCGGCTTAATCTTCTGTGATAAATGCAAGAGCCGGATGTTCGCAAAGCAGCGGAGCGGCAAAGGCGGCAACCGTGAACTTTACGACTATATTTGTAACAACAAACTGCGTGGCGGCTTAGATTTATGCGACTGTCAAAATCTCAACGGTCAGCAGGCAGACGATATTGTTTGTGAATATCTCATGCAGTACACGGATGAAAACTCCGGTATCTACAAGCTGCTGGAAAAGCTGAAACGTGATTTACAAGGACAGACACAAAAAAGCCCCGTAGCAGTCATTGATGATAAAATTAAAAAATGTAACAGCGAGATTGACAATCTTATCAACACACTGTCACACGGAAACTTAGGAGCTGCGTTCATTGAACGTGTAAATGCCAGAATAACAGAGCTGGACAAAGAGCTTGCTTCTATGAAAGAAGAAAAAGCCCGTCTGCAAAAGGATGTAAACATCATTGCGGACAGGGAAATCCAAGTGGATATGCTGTCCACGGCGTTATCCAGCTTCAAAGACAATTTCCATACGCTGACGATTGAAGAAAAGCGTACCTTAATCAAGCTGATGGTTAAGAAAATTGTCTGGGATGGCAAAGACCTCCATATTTTTATCGACGGCGAGTAGGGAACTGTCAGCCATCTATTCGTCGTATGGAACAAAGTTGCCGTTTGGATGGTGGCGCATTCCCGACGCTGATTGCAATATTAACCATGTTCTTTGTCGGCACCGCCGGGGGAGCTCTTTCTTCCGTCCTGTCTGCGGTTCTGCTGACAGCCGTTATCGTGTTCGGGATTGCGATGACCTTTGTCATGACCAGGCTGTTATCCAAAACACTGCTGAAGGGGATGCCGTCTTCCTTTACGCTGGAACTTCCGCCATACCGGAAACCGCAGATTGGAAAGGTGCTTGTGCGCTCCATCTTCGACAGGACCCTGTTCGTTCTGGGGAGAGCGGTTGTCGTAGCGGCGCCTGCCGGGCTTGTCATCTGGCTGATGGCCAATATCGACATAGGCGGTGTGAGTATATTAACCCATTTTTCCTCTTTCCTGGATCCGCTGGCAAACCTGATGGGGCTGGACGGCGTAATTCTGACTGCATTTATTCTGGGATTTCCGGCCAATGAGATTGTGATTCCCATCATCATTATGGCTTATACGGCACAGGGAAGCATCCTGGAGCTGGATAGCCTTTCGCAGATGAGAGAGCTTTTTGTAAGCAACGGCTGGACCTGGATTACAGCCATCAGCACAATGCTCTTTTCTCTGATGCACTGGCCCTGCTCCACAACACTTCTGACCATTAAGAAAGAGACGGGAAGTTTAAAATGGACGGCTCTGGCGGCGGCGCTTCCGACCGTGACCGGAATGATCATCTGTATCCTGTTTACATTTATTGCCAGACTCTTTGGATAAGGCGGTTTCAGGGAGTAATTGGGAAATCTCCGGGCCCTGTATAGATACCCATCATTAGAGTAATTCTAAGAAAATAATGTGTTAATGTCAATTAGTCATCATTAGGGTATCTGGCAGTAAGGGTGAGATGTCATGAAAATATATCAGTTTAACGGAAAGTCGAATATCTGTGGAGAGAATATCAGACGGATCAGGGAGTATCAGAAGCTGACTCAGGCTCAGCTCGCCGCCCGGCTGCAGTCACGGTATAATGTACAGCTGGAGCAGCGCTCTATCAGCAGAATTGAAATCGGGGAACGTTTCCTTACGGATTATGAGGTGCTGGCAATCAGCAAGGCTTTGAAGGTTGATATTAAAAGTTTATATGAAGGATTTAATATAGAGCAATAAGGCGGACGGGTGATTCCCTGCCGCCTTGTTGCTTTTTTTGATGACGGTGACCTGTGCGCGGAGCGTGCAGGTTATCGTCACTGTATTTACCTGTTCCTTTTGGGAAAGACTTACGGTGTAGTGAAAAAAATTCACAAAACCGGGTTTATGGTATTTAATGTTATTTATGGAAATACCGACCTATAGAAGACTTAACATCCAGGAGGAATACGGCATGAGCAGGACTTACAAACTTACCATGAACAAAGTAGAGCAGTTTAAATGGAATCTGATGGAGCAGGAGCGCAGTGAAGCCACAATTGAGAAATACATCAGGGATATCAATGCATTTTTTGAATGGCTTCCGGAGGGGAAAAGAGTAGATAAACCTGTCACGATTGCATATAAGCAAAGCCTGCTTGAAAGAGGCTATGCATCGTCCAGCATCAATTCCATGGTTGCGGCTCTTAACAGCTTTTTTTCATACAGTGAGTGGGGGGATTGCAGAATCAGGCCGCTGCGGATACAGGCCCAGACGATGGTTTCAGAAGAAAGGAAGCTGACTAAGGAGGAGTATAAGAGACTGCTTCATGCTGCGAAAGAGAAGAATGAACGTTTGTACCTTGTCATGCAGAGTATCTGCTCAGTGGGACTTCGTGTGAGTGAGCTTAAGTTTCTGACGGTGGAAGCCGTACACAGGGGCAGGACGGTGGTAAATAACAAAGGAAAGATGCGCACGGTCGTGCTGCCGCCAAAGCTGTGTCTCATCCTGAAGCAGTACTGCAGGCGCCAGAGAGTAACGGGAGGGAGCATCTTTGTAAGCCGTACGGGACGTCCGCTGGACCGCTCCAATATCTGGAGTGCGATGAAAGAGCTGGCGAAAGCAGCGGGTGTGGCGGCAGATAAAGTGTTTCCGCATAATCTGCGCCATCTGTTTGCCTCAGTCTATTATGAACGGTTTCAGGACATCGTGAAGCTTGCGGATATCCTGGGCCACAGCAATGTAAATACGACGAGGATTTATACTACGGCCACGGCGGCACAATATCAGGCCCAGATTGCTGTTCTGGGACTCCTGAATCCATAGAAAGCAAAAAAATAAAGAGCAGCTGTCCGAATAATACAGGACAATATGCACCTTATCTAAATAATATCAGATGATTTAACAGAACTGCGATTTGTTTTGACCACATAATAATGATTATGTGGTTTTTGCAGAAAAACGGTGTAAGGGGCCGGTATTT
>OKRR01001237.1_pt1 | contig 23846 bp, 20 predicted proteins | sample 1601211 | NCBI WGS metagenome assembly OKRR01 (sample SAMEA3541525, study PRJEB24748) | human gut metagenome | biome: human gut; feature: human-associated habitat; material: faeces | place: China | collected 2012
ACTCGCGACATTCAGCTTGGAAGGCTGACGCTCTACCAACTGAGCTATTCCCGCAGACAAGAATTATAATACCATAATCTATATTTTATGTCAAATATTTTTTTATTTTTTTATAAAAAATTTTTCATTTAAAAGTAATCTCATAACCAAGACAAATCTTTCTTTATTTTTCATATATAAAGGAATAATTATCTGCTTTCTATCCAGTGTTATAATATCTAAAACCACTTGAAGATTTTTTCCTATTTTTCTTTCTTCTAATGTACAGCTTTCTATATCAACCAATGATAATATTATTTTTTCTCCATTTAATATCTTTTTTTCTGTATCTACTATAATTTTATATGAAAAAGTAGTCTTCAACTGTTTCAATCCTAAAAATAAAAAGACTATAGCGAATACTCCTGGTATAACTTTTACTTTTTCTATAGTTGCCATGTACCCTTGAAAAAGTCCTGCAAGTACTAGAGGAATTCCTATACCTGCTCCTGAGATTATTCTCTTTATCTCTAAAGAAAATTTTTCAATTTTTTTCATTTCTACATTATTTTTAGAATTTATACTTTTTATAAAATCTTCATAAAACAACATTTGTTATTTCTCTCCTTTGCTTTCTTTTTTTATATTATATCACAAATCAGAGAAGCAGGCACCTTTTTTATACTACATATTTTTATTTCATTTATTATCTTTATTACTATTTTTTAAATATATTGCCATTGATTTTTTATAAAAAAAATCATATAATTTATTATAGGGTCGTTTTGGTTTTTATTGAAGATTCTTTATTGATTAAAGGGAGAGATAAATGGCTAAAAATACTAACAATGTTGATACTAGTTACTACATACAGTTATATGAGATTCTTAAAACAGAAATAATAAAGAAAAATGCTCCCAACTCTAAATTTTATTCTATAAGGCAAATTGGAATAAAATATAATACAAATATCAATACAGTTCTAAAAGTATTTAAAATGTTAGAAAGAGATGGATATATTTTTTCTGAAAAAGGAAAGGGTTTCTTTATAAAAGAACATTCTAATCTTTCTATAAGCGAGGAATTGGTTCCTATAATGGAAAGCTTTCATTATGGACAAACCAATACAGAAGGAATAAATTTTTCTAATGGAAGTCCTCCAAATGATTATTTTCCTGATAAAATATACCAAAAATTAATAGATAAAGCATTAAAAAATTACGGTTCCTCTCTATTAGGCTACCAAGATGTACAAGGATTGGAAAGTCTTCGTATTCTTTTGGCTGATCATTTAGAAGAAAAAGATATTTTTGTTAATAAGGATAATATAATGATTACATCAGGAACTCAGCAGTCCTTAGTTATCTTGCTGAAAACTTTCAGTGGTTCATCTTTAAAAACTGTTGCTATATCCAGTCCTACATACCCCAATGCCCTAAATCTTCTAAAAGATATGTGCAATATAAAAACTTTTGATTTAAAAAATGATGGCTGGAATTTAATAGAATTTGAAAAAGTTTTAAAAAAAGAAAGAATCCATTTTGTATATATAATGACTAATTTTCAAAATCCTACTGGTATAAGCTGGTCAGAGGAAAAGAAGAAAAAACTTTTGAATCTTGCTCATAAATATAATTTTTATATCATTGAAGATGATTGTTTTTCTGAATTCTACTATACAAAAAGAGTTGAACCATTAAAAATATTAGATCAGACTGGAAATGAAAAAGTTATTTATATAAAAACCTATTCAAAAATTTTTATGCCTGCCATTGGACTTGCATATATGATTTTGCCCCCTGCTATTATGCAGAAAGCTATTTTAACTAAATATAGCCTAGACCATAGTACTTCTGGATTAAATCAAAAAGTATTAGAATATTTTATCACTGATAAATACCTTGATAACCATGTGAAAAAATTAAAAAAAATATTTAAAGCTAAACATCATAGAATTCTTGAATTATTATCTGAAGTTCCTCATATAACTATATTAAATAAGTCTAAAGGTGGATTTTTTATCTGGATACAATTAGCTGATTATATAAATGAAGAAAAGTTCTATTATAAATGTAAATTAAGAGGAGTTTCCATTCTTCCAGGTAATATTTTTTATCATGATAAACGTTCTTCTGGCAAAATAAGATTGAGTTTTATCTCTCCATCTTTAAAAGAATTAGAAGAGGGAATAGAAATTATGAAAGATATTTTAATTCATTGTGATTTTTAAAACTGTCCAAACAAAAATCTCTAAAAGAAAGAAGCTGCCCAAATTAATGATTAAAAATCATCAACTTACAACAGCTTCTTTTTTATTTTATATATTTATAAGGTTATCTTAGTATCCTTTTATTAATTCAGGATTGATAGTTTTGAATGTTCCAGTAAAGAATCTTAATACTTTTGGTTCATAATCCCATTTCAATCCACTTATATCTTTTCTTCTATTATATAAGTCTATTACTGCATCTGCCACGAAATCCAAATGTGCATATGTATATACTCTTCTTGGTATTGTTAATCTTATTGTTTCTAGTTTTGGGTGATGATCCTTTCCTGTCACTACATCTCTTCCTGCTGATATGATTCCTCTTTCCATAGTTCTTACTCCAGAAGTTTCATATAATGCTGCTGCCAGTGATTGTGCTGGGAATTCATCTTGTGTTAAATGATCTAAAAATGCTCTTGCATCTACGAATATTGCATGTCCTCCAAATGGTTTTACCATTGGCACTCCAGCTGCCTCTAATTTTTCTCCAAGATATCTGATTTGGTTTACTCTATAGCTGATATATTCATACTGAACTGATTCTGTTATACCTATTGCCATAGCTTCCATATCTCTTCCTGCAAGTCCTCCATATGATGGCATTCCTTCAAATTGAACTACCATTCCTGTTGCTCTTACATATAGATCATGGTCATTCATACATAGGAATCCTCCTATATTAGTGATACAGTCTTTCTTACCAGACATTGTACACCCATCTCCATATGAGAACATTTCATGAACTATTTCTTTTATAGTTTTATCTTGGTATCCTTCTTCTCTTTCTTTAATAAAGTAAGCATTCTCAACACATCTTGTTGCATCATACATTACTTTTATTCCATGTTTGTGTGCTAATTCTGATACAGCTTTTATATTTGCCATTGATACTGGCTGTCCTCCAGCTAGGTTAACAGTTACTGCAAGACAGATATATGGTATTTTTTCTCCTCCAACTTCATCTATTAATGCTTGGAATTTTTTTAAATCCACATTTCCTTTAAATGGAAGATCAGCTGTTGGATCATGTGCTTCATCTATAATAACATCTCTAAATATTGCCCCATTTCTTTCTTGGTGGAATCTAGTAGTTGTAAAATACATATTTCCTGGTACATAATCTCCCGGCTTAATCATTAAAGAAGATAAAATATTTTCTGCTCCTCTACCTTGGTGTGTAGGAACTAAATATTTAAATCCAAAATACTCTCTTACCACTTCTTGTAAATGATAGAAGTTCCTACTTCCAGCATAAGCTTCATCTCCAAGCATAAGTCCAGCCCATTGTCTGTCACTCATTGCATTAGTTCCTGAATCTGTTAAAAGATCAATATAACAGTCCTCTGATTTTAATAGGAAAGTATTATACCCTGCTTCTTTTATCGCTACTTTTCTAGCTTCCTTGTCCAAAGTTCCCATATGTTCTACCATTTTAATTTTAAAAGGTTCTGGCATAAATTTTCTTTTTTCCATAATATTTTCCTCCTCTTTTGATATATAGTATTTTTTTCTATTTATAAACTAAATTTTTAAATTGTTTCCTGCAATTCCACTTCCTGCTCTATATCTGCTTCTTTATCCCTCTTTTTCATATAATTAAGTTCATAATCTCTTAATGAAGCTAATGCCTGTCCTGACAATGGGATTATAGCCATCATATTAAATACTGTCATCAATCCTACTCCTAAATCTCCAAGCTCCCATACAAATGTATATTGAGCAAGACCTCCTGCAAAAAGCATTCCCAAAGCAAATATTTTATACAAGTTCTGAGATTTCCAGTTATCTCCAAAAACATAAGCTACATTTCCTCTAGCATAGAACATTATTCCAAGGAAAGTACTGAAACTGAATAAAAATAGTATTACAGCTATAAATATTACTCCTACCTGTCCTATGTGATGATTCATTGCTGCTTGTAAAAGATCCATTCCCATTAATCCTTTTGTTACACTTTCAGGTGCAAGTAGCATTATGAAAGCTGAACAACTACATATCATTAATGTATCTATAAATACTCCTAAAGCTTGTATCAAACCTTGTTTTACTGGGTGAGCAACATCTGCTGCAGCTGCTGCACATGGTGCTGAACCTGACCCAGCCTCATTAGAAAACAGTCCTCTTTTTACTCCTTGCATCAATATAGCTCCAAATCCTCCAGCTACTGCCTGTCTAAATCCGAAAGCTTGTATAAATATATTTTCAAACATTTGAGGTAAAAGCCCTATATTTTTTATAATTATAAACAATGTTACCGAAAAATATAGAATTGCCATTGCAGGAACTACTTTATTAAGTACATCTACTATTCCGGCATTTTTGAATAAAACTATTCCAGATATAACTACTAAAGCTATTGTTGTGTATAGTGGTGGAAAATTAAAAGCATTTGCAAAGGATTGAGTTACTGAATTGGCAATAACTTGGCTTATTCCTGCCCAGCAAAGTAATCCTGATAAAGCAAATAATACACCTAAAAGTCTAAACCTAGTCCCTCTTGTATAATATTTTTTTCCATCTATTGATACATACTTTGAAGTCCCTTTGATATCATCAATGTATTCATCTTCTTCTTTTACCCAAGTTATTATTCTCATTCTATCCATGAAGTAAGCAGGTCCTCCTCTAAAACCTCCATACAGTGGATCTTTTTCTTTATATATTTGAGCCAGTGTTGATTCTATAAAAGCACTTGAAGCTCCTATGAGTGCTGCCAGCCACATCCAAAATATTGCTCCAGGTCCTCCAAAAGAAATCGCAGCTACCACTCCTGCCAGATTTCCCATACCTACTCTTGAAGCTGTAGCAATAAACAAAGCTTGTAAACCAGATATTGAATCTTTATTGTCAGAACTTTTAGGTTCTAATACACACTTTATCATTTCTGGAAATAATCTAAATGGAAGAAATTTTGTTTTTAAAGTAAAATATATTCCTACTGGAATGAGTATAACTACTAATAGACTAAGCTCTACTATAGTTTCTCCAACATTTACTGTTATAAGTTTCCCCCATAACAATCCATTTAATGAAAGTACCATATTCTTAAGCGAGCCAATTAAACTTTCAAACATCAATACACCTCCTAATTTTTTTACTCTATAGTTATTTTTTCTTTTTTTATTAAGAAAAAGTTAGATACCTTTCAGTTATGATCTATACTATCGGTAATTTTCAGAAAGTCTATGGTGTAATTTTTTATTTTTATTTCTCTTTATCTTTCTCTTCTTGATATTAGTTTAGTATAAAAATAGAATCTTTACAACCGTTTCAAAACAAAACTGTTATATAACAACATGTTTTTTTCTAAAGTTGCTTTTTAACGTATTTCTAAGAGGATACATCACTAATTTTTCTTCAACTGTTTGTAAAAATGAGCCAATTTTTCAATTATGTGTTACTTAAATTTTATCTTCTTTTTCTTTTATTTTAGAGAGTTTCAACAGTTTTAGTTCTTTTTTTTAACTTTTCATTTTCATAAAAAAAACTGCCCCTTTTCTTAGGAACAGTTTTTATTATTTTTATTATTTTACTAAATGAGCTATCTTATCATCTTTAAAATCTAAGTTATGTACAGAATTTATATATCTTACAGTCTTACTTTTTCCTCTTACCACAAGTGTCTGTGTTCTAGCTATATTTCCTTTTCTTTTAATTCCTTCCAAAAGATCTCCACTAGTTATTCCAGTTGCTGAGAATATAACTTCATCATCTTTTACAAGATCATTCATTGTAAGAACTTCTCCAACATTAAGCCCCATATTTTCACATCTAGTTTTTTCAAAATTAGAGATTTTATCATTTTCAAGAGTTACACCCTTTACTTCGCTTCTTAACTTTAATCTTGCCTGCATATCTCCACCTAAGGCTCTTATTACAGCTGCTGAAATAACTCCTTCTGGAGCTCCTCCAATACCATACAGCATATCTACATCTGAGTCCACTATACAAGTTAAAATAGATCCAGCTACATCGCCATCTGGCAGAGCATAAACTTTTATACCAAGTTTCTGAAGATCCTTTATAATTTGAGTATGTCTTGGTTTATCAAGAACTACTATCATAAGTTCACTCAACTCTTTATTTAATGCTTTTGCTACACTATGAATATTTTCCATTAAAGGTTTATTTAAATCTATTGCTCCCTTTGCTTCAGGACCAACTATCAATTTTTCCATATACATATCTGGAGCTTTCAAGAAACTTCCTTTATTTGCAACAGCTAGAACAGTTATAGCATTAGCCTGCCCTTGAGCAGTCATTCTTGTTCCTTCTACAGGATCTACAGCTATGTCAACTGGTGAACAATAATCATCTTCTGGCTCACCTTCTTCTTCATATTTATGATAAGCTCTACCTACTTTTTCACCTATATACAGCATAGGAGCTTCATCAATTTCTCCTTCTCCTATTACTATTTCTCCATCAATAGCTATTCTATTCAGCATAGTCCTCATGGCATCTACTGCTGCCTGATCAGCAGCTTCTTTATTACCTCTTCCTACCCATTTGTAAGCTGCTAATGCTGCTGCTTCTGTCACTCTGGCAAATTCCAGTGCTAATTCTCTTTTCATCTCTCCTCCTACTTTTTGTCGATTAATCTATAGATTTCCTCTCCCTCTTTGACCATTTGCAATTCATCACGGGAAATTTTTTCTCTATAAAATTCATCTTTAAGTTCTTCGATACGTTTATTATACTCTTCTATTTTATTTTTCTCCAGCTCTATTTTATTTAAAAGCTGTTTTTTTTCGTTTTTAAGCTTATTTACTTTTATATAACTTCTGTATATTTGTGGTACAAATACATATAGAACTATAGCAAGTATTATCCAACAGCTTAATTTTCCTTTATCTACTGCCATATTGCAGCTCCTTATTCAGCACTTGGCCCTTTTAATGTTTCTTTTTTAAGAGCCTGTAATTTTTTAGTTACCATTCTCTTAGCCATAGGAGATATTCTATCTACAAATAATACAGCCTCTAAATGATCAAATTCATGCTGCATAACTATTGCAGGAAAACCTTCTAACTCTTCAGTTATCTTTTCTCCTTTTTCATTTAAATAATCTACCTTTATTTTTGCTACTCTTTCAACTTTTTTATATATTCCAGGAATACTTAAACACCCTTCTTCCCAATCTATTTTTTCTTCAGTTAAAGGAGTAATTACAGGATTTATTACTTTTCTAAGCTCTTCTCCCTCTCCTGTCCAATCTAATACAAGCATTCTTTTACTAATTCCTACTTGAGGAGCTGCAAGTCCTACTCCTTTTTTATCATACATAGTTTCAACCATATTCTGCAATATCTCTCTTATATTGTCGTCTACAGTTTCTACTTCTACAGTTTTTTCCCTCAGTACTGGATCACCGTATTTTTTTATTTCGTATATCACTTTTTCTTCTCACCTCTATTGTTAAATTAAATTTATTGGATCTACATCAACAACTATTCTAAAATCATCTGATTTTTTATAATCTGTCAGTTTTTTATTTAGTTTTCTTTTGAAGATACTGATATTTTTTTTGCTTCCTTTTATAAAAATATTATATCTAAATCTATCTTTTACCCTGTATACAAGACTTCTCATCGGACCATACATTTCCACATTTTCATCTTCTATATTCTTAAAAAATTCTTTGACAAATATTTCTAATTCTTTTTCTTTTCTAGAAGATATTCCTATATTAATAGTTTTTGAAAAAGGTGGATACTCTAATAATTCCCTGTTAGCTATTTCTTCTGAATAGAACTTATTATAATCACTTTTTTCTATTGCTCTAAAAGTATAATTTTCAGGCTGATAAGTTTGGACTATTACCTTTCCTTTTTTCTCTCCTCTTCCTGCCCTTCCAGACACCTGTGTTACAAGCTGAAAAGTTTTTTCTCCTGCTCTAAAATCGGGAAAATTCAGAATTGTATCAGCATTTATAACTCCTACCAAAGTTACATTGGGAAAATGTAATCCCTTGGATATCATCTGTGTCCCTATCATTATATCATATTTTTTATCTAAAAAATCAAAATACATTTTTTCATAAAAGTCTTTATTTTTAGAGCTTTCAGAATCTACTCTTATTATTCTTACATCAAAATATTTTTTTATTTCCTCTTCTACTCTTTCTACCCCTTTTCCACTATGAAGTAGATTGGTGCTTCCACACTTGCTACAATGACCAGTGTACTTTCTTGTCTGCCCACAATAGTTGCATTTTAAAATTCCCTGACTTGCATAATAACTACTTTTAATAGAGCAATGTGTACATTCTTCCACATGACCACAGTCTTTACACTGAATATATGTAGAATACCCTTTTCTATTTAACAGCAATATAACTTGCTCTCCTTTTAAAAGAGTTATTTTAATCTCATCTAAAAGTTTTTTACTAAAATAAAGGTCTTCTTCCTTTTTCATATCTACAATTTCTATTTCTGGCAGTATTGAATTATTATATCTTGAATCCATAGTTACCAAAGTATATATACCCTTTTCAGCATAATAAGAACTTTCTATTGATGGAGTTGCTGATCCTAAAATCAATTTTGCCCCTTCAAGCTCAGTTCTTTTTATAGCAACATATTTAGCATTATACCTAGGATTACTGTCCTGTTTATATGTCGTTTCATGCTCCTCATCTAATATTATATATTCTAAATTTTCTACTGGAGCAAAGATAGCAGATCTCACTCCAAGAACTATTTTTTTATTTCCAGAATATATATTGTACCATTCATCTGCTCTTTCTTTATTTGTAAGCCGACTGTGGAGTATAGCTATATTTTCTCTAAACTCATTTCTAAATCTATTTATCATCTGTGGTGTAAGAGATATTTCAGGAACAAGAAATATACTGCCCTTTCCATTTTTAAAAGCTTCTTTTATAAGCTCAATATACACCTCTGTTTTCCCCGAACCTGTTATTCCTTTTAACAGATAATATTTATTATCTCCATTTTTTATAATCTCTTTTGCTTTTTCCTGCTCTTCATTAAGTACTACATTTTTCTCAGATACTTCCTCTGATATCTCGTGAATCTCTCTTTGATTTTCATCTTCTTTTATGTTTTTTTTCAAAATCAAAAGTTTTTCTCTGATTAATTTATTTATAAGTTCTTTTGAAAATTTGCTTTCTAAATTTTTCTTTTGAACTTCCTCTTTTTTTTGAAAATATACTACTACATCTTCAAATTTTTCTTTCAAATTTGAAAAATCAAAGTCATAATTTAATTTGACACTTCCCTTTTCATTAAAAAGAATAGTATCAGCAATCATCTCATTTATTGTTTCTTTGGTAAATTTTTTATTAAGTGTAGCTTTAGTTATAGTTATTCTATCCTTAAAAAAATCTATAAATTCTTCAGAATAAATTTTTTCTGCTTCATCTTTAAAAATATTTTTAATATCTGAAAGAACATAGACTGAATCATATTTGACTTTTAAATCACTGGGAACAGCTGCACTTATTACCTGTTCATAGCTACTCATATAATATGTCTTTATCCACCTGAGAAGTTTTATAAAATTCTCTGACAATTTTATTTCATTTTCCAATCGAGATTTTATAGGAAGAACTTTAAATGTTATATTTTCAGAATTATCTTCAGCTATAATCAAACCTGATTTATCTCTATTTCTAAAAGAAACAACTACTCTATCTCCTATCTCATATTCTTCATTCTCATCTAAATAAGTATAAAGGGACTGGGTGTTGTCTACATATATTTTAAAATATCTCATAATCAACTCCTATTTTAACTGTACCTCTATACTAGTTACTCCCTCTAAGGAAGTTCCGGCTTTCGGCTTCTGACTTTCTACCAACCCTTTTCCCACAATTCTTACATCTATATCTGCATTTTTAAATATATAAATTACATCTTTAGGGCTTAATCCTGTAAGATCAGGCATTTCTACTTTTACTTCTTCGTTATTACGCTTCATATTTTCAAAATTTTTAATTTCAGATATTTTAGCAATATCCTGCGACAAAATATTTTTATTTTTTGTTATCCTTTTAACTATTTCACCAAATACTGGAGCAGCTGTAGCACCACCATATTTTTCAAATACAGTTTCTCCCTTAGGTTTCATAAACATAACAAGTACTACACATTTAGGTTTATCTGCTGGGAAGAACCCTATAAAAGAAGCTAGATAATCACTTTTTAAATATCCACCCTTTGTACTTAACTGAGCAGTTCCAGTTTTCCCCCCAACTCTATAACCTTCTACATCTCCTTTTTTAGCAGTTCCATCTCTCACTACATTTTCAAGTATATCCCTCATTTCTCTAGAAACCTCTGGAGATATCACCTGTCTTACTGGTGTAGGAAGATTTCTTCTTATCACAACATTATTATCATCTGTTACTTTCTCTACTAAATAAGGCTTATACAAAATCCCACCATTAATAACAGCAGAAAAAGCTGTTGCTAATTGTATCGGACTTACTACTATTCCTTGTCCAAAAGACATTGTACTTTTTTTCAGCTTATCCCATCTTTTATATGGAGTAGTGTATGGTTTTATTTCTCCCGGAAAATCGACTCCTGTTCTATCATATAAGCCAAAATTTCTCAGATATTCTTCATAAGTTTTTTCAGTAAATGTATCTCCTATTAATACCATACCAACATTACTTGATTTTTTTAATACCTCTTCAGTTGTTAATATCCCTTTTGTACTTCTGCTGCTTTCTTTTATTGTATGATTATATTTTCTTATTGTTCCATCCATTACATCAAATTTAGTATTTCTTTTTATAAGTCCCTCATTAAGAGCAGAAGCCACTATAATAGGTTTAAAAGTTGACCCAGGTTCAAATTGATCTTGAAAAACTGGATTTCTTAAAGCTCTCCTCTTTCGAGTATATGCTGCTGTTGCTAATATTTTCCCAGTATTAGGATCCATAATTATTCCATATGCTTCATCAGAGTTTGAAGATTGAAATTTTTTCTTTACTTCATCATTGAGTATAAATTGAAGATCATTGTCTATTGTCATATAAACATTTCTTCCATTTAAATTTGTTCTTATTTCATCTTTTGATGTAGGTATTCTTATTCCTCTATTTCTAGTATATGGATTTTTTCTTTCAACAGTTTTTTCTTTAAGATACTTTTCATATTGCTTCTCTATTCCAAATACCCCGGTTTTCACATCTTTTGAAGTTGCAGTATAACCAATTAGCCCTACCAAATCACTATATATATCTTTTTTATAATAAGTTCTTTCTATGTTTTTCCTATAGAACATCTCATTTGTATTTAATTTATACTTCTTTAATATCTCATCAATTTCAGCTTTTTCTATTTCATCAAGATTTTTAGCTATAATCTTATATTTCTTTTTAGTTTTATACCCTTCATCTAATTCCTTTAAAAGTTTTTTATTATTTATTTTTATATATGATTTTTTAGCTATTTCCTCAAATGCTTTCAATATCTCTGGCTTTTCATATATTCTGCTTGGATCTATTATTAGGTCATAAATACTTTTATTGAAAGCCAGACTTTTTCCATTGCTGTCATAAATGCTTCCTCTATTTCCTGAATTCTTATTTATGGTCATAGTCTGATTATTTACTTTTTCTACATACATGGCACTATCAAATATCTGTACCTGTATCAGTCTAAAAAATATAAGCATAAAGCAGAATAATATTATATTTGATGAAATCAAAGCTCTCTTATTAAAAAAATTGGTTGTTTCCATTTCTTCTCTTTTTAGAAAAATATACAAAAAATAAAAAAATAAAAGAACTGTAAAACAAGTAAACATATATAATTTATAGTAAATACTTGCTCCTATCCCAATGAGATTTAAAAATAAGATAAAAGCTTTTAATTTTCTAAGCACGCTTTTCCTCCTGCATATTATCCTTACCTTACAATTATATCAAAAATTTTGAAATCTTGTTATAACTTTTTTATATTTTATTCTCTCTAATACTTCTGACTTCTCATAAAATTTCTTTTAAAAAATAGAATTTTTTTAATTGTACCTGAGGAATATATTATATCATACAACTCCATCATATGCTCAAAAGAAGAAAGAAAAATATTTCATTATGAGAATTATCTACAAATTAAAGAAATAAAAAATACAGATTTAATAAATGGAAAATATATTCAAAATGCTACAATACTTTACTAAAAGAAAAATATAATTACCATCAGGGAAATAGCAGATTTTATCCATAGAAATAAATTTAATAAAATTTATTTCTCAGATAAATACCCTCTTGTAACTATTTTCTCTACAGAAAATATCATGTAATTCCACATAAAATTAAAAGTATAATTTTTTAAAAATTTTGAATAATCCCAAACCTTTAATTTTAAACATTAAAATTCCAATCAACAGAATAACCACTGGAAAATAAATAAAGGAGAAGCCTCTCTGCTCCCCCCTTTTCATTTAAAAATAATTTAATTAAAATATTTTTTTCTCTCGTCTAATAGATATACTCTATCAGGAGTTATCTCTGCAAATGGTGTATATATTATCCAGTCTGTAAGCTCTGATTTATCAATTGTCATTTTGTCTTCTTCATTGAGATTTTCTATATAATATGGCTGATTAATGAGAGTTCCCCTTACTTTATCACCATCTATTCCTTCTATGTGGAACCATAGATGCTCTAAGTTGGCATCTCCCTCTGTTCTATACTGTTCATCTACAAGTATTCCAAATTTTATCAGTCCATTATTTTCTGGATTAGTAATTGCTTCTCTAAAATATTCCCATCTTTCCAATGCAAGACCTTTCATTCTCATTGTTTCTTCATCAGATATAAAATACAATGGATTATTCTTCATAATCTCATTTACAGATGATATATGTGCATATTTTCCATTCTTATAATCTTCTTCTGTCAAATAAACATATATCACTGCTGTTTCTCCATGTTCATCATCTCTTCCAGCACTTCCACCTAAAGATTCAGGTGGATAGCCGTCCAATACTTCCTCTAAAGGCAACCAAGTTCCAACTATTCCTTCTCCTATATAGAAAGGTTCCTTTTCTTCTTCAAGGTATCTGTTAGTAACTATATTTTTGGCAATCATTTGTATTGCTGTCCCATGATTTTGATAATTTTCAGTGTCTGAACCTATTATTTCCAGCTCTAATGAGCCACATCTTCTAAGTCCATGAGTATGAAGCCATACACTTCCATCTTCATCATTTATGGCCTGTATAGTATAAATATATTCAGGTGCAGGCTGTATATAGCTTTCTGCTGCCATTTTTGCCCATCTTCCAGACAATAGCTTTTGTGATGAAAAATCCATTATTCCAAGAAGATTTGGTATCATAGTTGATATTAACTTTAATTGAAGATGGTATGAATCAATATTTGACTCTCCAAATTCCATAATAGTTGTTACTCCAAGTTTGCTTTCCATTATTTTATTATAATCATTTTCATTGATCTGATGTGCCACTGTAAAAAGTTCTGGTACTTCAAATTCTTCTATTAAAATTTGAACTATATATTGCTCATCTTTGTAATCTACTCTTAAAAATTTTTCTGTATCATTTTTTAAAACTTTTACTCTGAATTCTCTATTTTCTTCCAATCTCTTAATTAAATCATCATATGTCCCTATATTTTCTGGTGATTCAGGTATTCCCATTATATATGACAATTCTTTTTCAATAATTCCCTTAGCAGCCATCAAATCCCTCCTGTTATATTGAAATTGCTCTCTTAAAATTTAACTCTAATGAGATATTATACCATTTTTATAATACTTAAAACAAATTTTTATTCTTCATCTTCATCATTCTCATCTTCCTCTAGCTCGCTTGGTTCTATAAAACTTATTGTTAAAGAACAGATTTTTCCCTCTTTATTGTATCCCCAATAGCAAGGATACACTCCATCTCCCCAACCACTGGCAAATATAACAACATTTTTATCCGTTCCAGGAATAGTCCAATTTAAAAAATCTCCACAATCTCTTTGATAATCTGGATATTTTTTGTAATTTTCTTGTAGCAAAGCATCAAAATAGTCATCATACATATTTCCAAAATCTGGATTTTCTTTTTCTAATTTGCTTACATATTCTACTGTCAGCTTTGCTCCTTCTGTATCAGTAAAACATCCCATTCCAGCATCTACAAAAAATCCAAAAAATTCTCTGTTTTTTCTATCTAACTCAGAGATATCATCATTTTTTTGAAGAGCCAACTGATAATATTCAGCTTTTTCATTAGATATATTAAGTCTTGCTCCCATATATCTGATTCCCCAACTTTCATCTTTTAATACTGCTAAAGTTACAGGATATTTTCCAGAAGGTACTTTTTCTATAAAGGGCTCTCCTTCACCATTCACTAAACTTACTAAAGGATCACAGCAAATTATTTGACCAGATGTTACATTTAATTCTCCTATATTTATAACTTTAAACTTTTCACTTTCAAATACTTCATCTAAATCATAATATGGTTTTAATATTTCCTTCATTCTCCCTCCCTAATTATACTTTAACTTTTTCTTTCTTTTTCTCAAATATTATTGTTCCCAGACCAATTGTTCCTAATATGCAGAAAAATACAAAAACAGGAGTCACCTCATGTACTATCAAAAAACCAGAAAATCCAGTCAGTAATGTTCCTTCCCATGTCACTCTATATGTAGGATAGACTATAGACAGTATCCAAAATACTGCTATAGCTACCACCCCAACTGAAAACATTGTAAATCCTACTTTAAACATTAAACTAGTATGATGAGATAATACCTCTTTCTCTTTTTCTTTCCTTAATATATCTATACATTTTTCTTCAGATACATCCTTTAATAAATAATCAGTAGTTACTTCAAAAATATTACTTAATTGTATTATTTTATCTATCTCTGGAAGTGACTGTCCTGATTCCCATTTAGAAACTGACTGCCTTGAAACTCCCAGTAACTGAGCTAATTTTTCCTGTGACATTCCATTCTGTTTTCTCAATTGTTGTATTTTTACAAACAGTTTCATAATTTCTTCCCCCTTGGTATGTGTTTTATATATCCATATATTACCACAACTATTAGTTGCACTCAACCAAGTGTATTTTATTTTCTGTCAATTAACGGTTGCAATATAAAAAATCCAGAAGATTTTTAGGTCTTTCTGGATTTTAAATTTTATTTTTTATAATTCTTCTACTGATTTTACTATTCTTTCTATTTCCCCATTATTTATAACAAATATCCTGTCATAATCCTTTAATGTTGTAAGTCTATGAGCTACTATAATCAAAGTTCTATCTTTTGATACATCATAGATCTCTTTCATTATCTTTTCTTCTACTATGTATCATTTCCCTTGTTGCCAGATTTAATATTTTTCTGGGTTTTACTTCTTTTTTTCAAATATTCCCCAGTCTTTTATTATTACTTTTTCTTCTTCTAAAACATCAAAAAGAGCTTTCTAAAAAGAATCTAATCTTTCTTTTGCTTCTCTTATGCTTTTTAGATTCCTTCTTTCCTTGTATAAGGTTAAAAACTCTTTTTCTGTCATTGTTTTTCCTCCTTATTTTATTTTTACTACTCTATAGGTATTAATATTTTTTTCAAATATTAATTCAAATATCTTTTTATTTGAAGAATAATCAACTTCAGTTGCATTTTCTAAATTACTAAAATCTCCTATTCCCCATCCTATCATAAATACATTTTTCTTTTCATCTATTTTATTCACAGAACCACAAGCTGGTGAAAAATGATTATTTAAATAAAATTCTTTATAGTTTATTAATTTTTTATTAACTTCGTCAATTTTTAATTCTAAAATTCTAGATTTTTTATTTTTATTTCCATTGTCAAAGAGAGTTATACTTCCATCAGAAAGTAGCCTTGCATAATGTTGGCGTGAAAATTTCTCTTTTTCTTTCAACCCAAATTGATCTCCTTTTCCACCTAATATCCATAAAATATTTCCAGTATATCTTTCAATTTTTAAAATAGAATCAATATTTCTAAATGAACATATTAAATTATTATCTTTCGGATCCACAGTCATTGAATTAAAATGAATATAGTCAGCCCATTTATTCTGTAAATTTTTATAATCATTATGTTCTTGGCTTAACTCATATAATTCTGGATGGTCTGTACTATTCCATTGCCAAAGAACTTTTCCATCTTTTATTTCTTGAATAATTGCAGCAACAACCCTTGAACCAGTTGATTTTTCTATTAACTTTTTATCTATATTATTAACATTTTCCCCAAAGTATGTTGAAACTATATAATGATTGTCATCTAAAATTATACTATCATGATTTTCTAATGGAAATCCTTCAGGAACATTATTATATTTTTTACAAGAAACTATGTCTATAATTTTATAATTTTCATCCATTACTATTAATTTTGTTGGTGCATAACCTACATTTTCATAATTATATTCTTCTTTATCTTCAATATAATAGCTATATCTTATTTTCCCATTTACTATAGTCTTTTTAAAATCTGATATTGATGCTGAATGAATTTTATAGTATAATATCTCTCCTAAAGAATTCATTTTATATATAAAGAAAGATTTATTCTTTCTATCATTATTATATGAATTTATATCTCCATAATAATCTCCAGAATAAGGGCTTATTCCTATTGTTTTATACTTAGGAAATTTGGAATTTAAAGTATTTATATAATAAGTTCTTCCATCTCCGGTTTCTAGATTTACAATATTTATTGGAATCTTTATATCTCTTCCTATCTTTTCTATTTTTATTTCAATTTCTTCATCTAAAATTTTATTCATTATTTTTATTTGTACTTTTTTATTTTTATTTTCTAAAGAGAACTTCACAGGAACTTCTGAATTCAATTCTCCTAAATCAAATTCCTTTTCAAATGATGAGCAATCCACCAATATTCTTTCTTCATTTATTTTAAGTATAATAGTTTCATTTTTTAAAGAATCATTAACCCTTTTTTCTTCCTTACTTATAAGTTCTTTTAAAAGTTCATTTGTTTCTTCTTTATTTAGCTCAATAACTTTTTTTATAGAAACCTTTGCTTTTTCTTTAATAATATTGACTTTCTTTTTATATCCAACTACTAATATTAATATGATTATCACTAATAATCCTATATATTTTATCTTTCTCATCTTTCCTCCAAAATTTTCAATTCAATTTATTTTTAGTATTTTTGATTGTATAAACTTTATTTTTTTAGGAACTATTTTCCTTATTTATTTTGATGTTGGACTTCTGATTATCCTCTTTTTCCTTTTTAAAAGTGAAAATGTTCCTTTGTTTTTAAATTTTACTTCTTCATCCGTAGCTATTACTTCTGCTATAAGATTAAATATCTCTTCTATTTCTACTCTTGCTTCTTCAGATTCTTCTTCCATTAAAATACTGAGTCCATTTACTTTATCTATCATTTTCATTCTGAATTTAAATCTAATGACTTTTTTTCTGTTATCATCATTTCTCTAATAGCTAAGTTTAATATTTTTCTGGTTTTACTTCTTCCTTCTCAAATATTCCTCAAGCTTTTATTATTACCTTATCTCCTTCTAAAACATCAAAAAGAGCTTTCTAAAAAGAATCTAATCTTGCTTTTGCTTTTCTTAGGCTTTTTAGATTCCTTCTTTCCTATCATTTTTATTTTTTCCTTATAATATTTATACTTTCTCTAAAATCTTTATCAAATATAAATATAACTAAAGTTATAGTTGACACTATACTTGATATTAATACAGCTTTCTTTAACCAGTCTAACCATGTGTATATTTCTATTATTGGAATATAATTTAATAATAATTTACTTAGTGCTAATGAAAATATAATTAATAAAAGATAGTTTCCATAAACTTTGATATATTCTTTATAATCTTTATTAAAACATCTTTTAAAAACCAACAAAGGCTTTGCTATACAAATTATTAAGACATTTGATAATATTGTTCCAATTATTACTCCATTTAATCCTAAATAAAAAACTAAAATTAATGATGATCCAAAATTTATTGTAGCTTCTGCTATCGGTAAATGAATATCATCAAAAAATCCACTTCCATCTTTGAATATGTCTGTAATACCTCTAAAGCATCTTATGAAAAGATTAATACAGATTAATAATACTGTAATATTTGATAATATGAACTTTTCCCCAAGCCATAAACTCACAAATTCATTTATTAAATAATAAGCACAGCAACTAAAAATTATACTTATTAATAAAAATAACATATTTAATTTTTTCCAGTAGTTATAAATTTCTTCTTTAGTATGAACTGCTATATATTTTCCAATCATTGGTCTTAGTACATTTAAAATTATACCTAAAATGGTTAAAATCATTTGTTCTATCATTTGATAGCTTGCATAGATTCCTACTACTTCTAATGATATAAATTTTGATATTAGTATTAAATCAGTATTAAAAACTATTAGCCCTGCTATTTTATGCCAGAATAAATTTTTTAAATTTTCTCCTATATTTTTATCTTTTTCATGAGTTTTAATAATATGTGAATAATATTTTTTATAATGATATTTATAAAAAATATATTGAGTCATATTATCTAAAATCAGTAAAAGTATAAATAAAAAGAAAGATTGAATTTTTATTATAACTACTATTTGTAATATTTGATAAAATATTTTGTTCATTCCCTGAATCATTCTTACATATAAAAACTCTTGGTTTGCAGTAAATAAAATACTATATTTTATAAATAAATAAGTTATTGCTGTATTAATTACATATAGACTCCAATATAAATATATCTCTTTTGAAAAAGTATTATCTTTTATAAAAAATGGTATTGCTGGATTAATTAACAACCCTATTATTAAAATAAAGAAAAATATTTTATTATATAAAATTGTTATTGTATTGATAATAATACTTATTCTTTCTACATTTTTTTTATAAAGTGGTTCATATAGTGCATAAGTTGAGGCTGAAGCTATTCCCATATCTACTAAGTTTAAATATGCCATTATTTGAGTAAATAATTTCATCAATCCTAATTTTTCTATTCCCATATAATTTGCAAAATATTTATTCAATACAAATGAAAATAGACTTATAATAATAGTAATTATAAAATTTATTCCTATTCTTTTAAAAAAAAATTTATCCATTTTTCTCCTTTATATTCTAAAAAATATTATTTCATATTTTTTAACTAATTTTATCTTAATTTACTTCTTACGTTTTTTAATAAAATTATAATTTTATTTAGAAATAAAAAAGTTATTTTATATGGAAAATATTTCAATATTTTTATAAAAAAAACTTTTATCTTATTCATTATATTTTGATTTTTATCAAATCTTTTATCTGATATTAGTAATAAAAAACTTTTATAACCATTTATATATTCTTTATTAGTAAATACTGGTTTAAAAAATAAAAAATCATTTAAATGATAAATACTTAATCTATATAATGAGTCATCCCAATCTTCATTTTGTTCTTTAAAAAAAATTTTTAATAGATCAAAGCACTTAAAAATTTGACATTTTTTTACTCCGTTAATCATATTTGTAATACTCTCAGAGTTTTGTCTATAATGATAAAATGCTTCTTTTAAATATCCTACTTTTTTTGCAAAATAAATAAGTCTTGGGGTAGTAGATAAGTCTTCACCTATTGAAATATTTTCAGGATGAAAAATGTTATTCTCTTTATACAATGAAGTTTTAAACAATTTATTCCACATTGCTGGTGCATCACCATCATAAAAAAAATCTTTTAAATATTCTTTTGAATTAAAAATAATTTTCTCTGATTTTTCCTTACCTCTCTTTATTTTTATTTTCCCATTAGAGTAATCTTCATAATAATCCGAAATTACAATATCTAAATTTTCTTTTTCTGCAAATTCATACATATTTTTTAAGTAATTTTCTTCAATCCAGTCATCTCCATCTATATGTTGAATATATTTTCCAGTTGCTATTTTTATACCTATATTTCTAGCTGAAGATAATCCTCCATTTTTTTTAGTTATTACTTTTATTCTTTGGTCCTCTTTCATTAATCTATTTACTATTTCTAAACTTCTATCTGGTGATCCATCATTAATTACAATTATTTCTATTTCTTCTAATGTTTGCTCCATAATACTTCTTATACATTTTCCAATATACTTTTCTACATTATAAACAGGAACAATTACAGATACTTTTTTCACTCTTACCCCTTTAATAATTTATATTTTTCTTAATTTTTTATATAACTTATTTCTAAACTTTAAAATAAATAATTCTCTATAACTTATCTTATATGAAAAAAGAGTATTAATATTAATTATGTTTAATAATATCTAATTTTTCTAAAAATTTTTATTTTAATAAATTCTATATTTATTATTATTTATAGATCTTAAAACTACTTTTTTCCAATTAGCTAAAAAAAATTTTAAATTTTTCATGTTTAACTATATTATTCCACAAAAATTTTTCTTCACACCATTTTAATGATTGATTGTATTTCTCTTCTAAATTTATTTCTTTATTTATAACTTTTAATATCTCATTTTTATATTGTTCTTCGTTTTCTATCTCTGTTACTACACCAATTTCTCCATTATTAGTTATATCTTTTGCTGCCCCTACATCTGTTGTAATAATATAATTTCCAAATCTTAATGCTTCACTTAAAACAATTCCAAAACTTTCCCATTTTGAAGTAAAAAGAAATACTTTAGCTCTATTGTAGTAATCATACAATAGATTTTTGTCTTCTATATTTCCTACTAAAATTACTTTATCTTTTTTAGCTGGATTACTTTTTATAAAATCATCATAATATCTTTTGAATTGTTCTGTATAAGGACCTATTATATAAATTTTCCAATCTTTCAAGTCCATTTTATTTATTACCTTTAAAAGCATTTCATTATTTTTTTCTTCAGTTCCTATTCTTCCTACTGTAATCATTATATTTTCTTTCTCCTCAAATTTCTTAACTTTTATATTATTTTCTATTAAATAATCTTCATCAAACCCATTTGGAATATAAATTATTTTATTTGCTATATTTAAATGCCATAGTCCTTCTGTTTTTATTTTTTCAAAACATTCTTTTGTTTCACAAGAAAATAAATCAACTTTATTTAAAGCTTTTTTTATAAAGAAATTAGAAAATTTATCAATTAATCTTTCATTATTTTTATTACTTCTTTTTATATATTCTAAAGTAGCATCTAACTTTATATATATTTTTCCCTTTTTATTTAGTAATTTATACAAAAAAATAAATAATATCTTATGTCTAGAAAATTGAAATATTAATAAAAAATCTATATTCTTTATATTTTTTATTAGAAATATATATCTTTTTATTTCAAATCCTCTGTACATAGAAAATATCCCGCATGATTTTAATGTTAATTTTTTTTCAATTATTTTCATATTTCTAAAATTTGAAGGTAATATTTTTGATGAGTTACAACAGAAAAAAATTGAATTATAATTATATTCCTTTCCTAAATAATAAGTTATTAATCCAGAATCTTTGTATAATCTATAGTTCTCAAACTCGTTTTCTGTTGATAACATTACTATATTTTTTTTCATTAAACTCTCCTTAATTTTATATATACTTAATTTCATCAACTTTGACATTTATAATTTTTATATTTTTAGCATCTTTCTGTTCCCAATTTTTATTTGGAATTAAATAATCTTCTCCATAATACTCTAATAAATGTTTATTAAAATTTTTAGGAACTCTAACCTTTTTTTCTTTAATTTCATAGTATTTAATTTGGAAATTACTAAAAGTACACATATATGCTAGATATTTTTCTTCAAAAGTTAACCATTCATAAGCATATCCTTTAATTACTTCTTTCTCTTTATAAAAAAAATAAAAATCAATATCCACTTCAAAATTTTTAAAAATATACTTTTGTTCTGTTATTTTATTATCAGCTAATATTTCTTTCACTTTTTTAAAACCATTTATTTTTAATATATTTTCTAATTCTTTTTTATTTACATTTGTTTCCAGTATTCCTATATCAATATCATAATCATGTTTTATTATTCCTTTCTCTCTTATAACTCCTAATAGAGTTCCATATTCCAACCAATACTCAATTTTATTTTTTTCAAGTACAGCTATTAAAATTTCAAAAACCATATTAGAATTTTTTTGAAATTTTATTACCTTATTTTTTTTTATTCTTTCTTTTATCCAGTGATATAATTTAATTTTATTTAAAAATAGCTTAAATATTTTTTTCATTTTTCTCCTTTCCATCAATTTTTAACTTTAACAATTTTTTAATATCTTGTGTTTTTTCACGTTTTGTTATTAACAAATTATTATTACTTTTTACTATTACCAAATTTTCTATCCCCAATAATGATATCTTCAAGTCATCTGATATCACTATATTATTTTTAGAATCCAATTCTCTTATTTCTTTTCCTCTTACCACATTTCCATTTTCATCTTTTTCAAATATTTCATCAAAAGCATTAAAGCTTCCTATATCATTCCAACCTATATCTACTGGTATTACTCGGATATTCTTTGAATATTCCATTATTCCAAAATCTATTGATATCTTTTCAAATTTATCAAAGTATTTCTTTACTTTATTGTTAAGCTCTTCTCCAATTAAATTTTCTTTTAATTCTTCTTTTATCTCTTTAAATACTGTTGAATGTTCTTCCATCAATACTTCAAAATTCTTAAATATAGTATCTGTTGTGAATATAAACATTCCACTGTTCCAAAGATATTTACCACTTGCCAAATAGCTTTCAGCTAATTCTTGACTTGGTTTTTCCCTAAATCTCTTTACTTTACATATAGAATCAAGTTCTATTTCATCATCTTTTACTTCTATATATCCATACCCTGTTTCTGGTTTATCTGGCTTTATTCCTAAAGTAACTATCATTCCATTTTCTGATGCTTCTTTTGCTGCAATTAATATAACTTTTCTAAATTCTTCCTCTTCTTTAATTAAATGATCTGAAGCTAGTACTACTACTTCTAACTTTTCTCCATCTTTTAATCTATTTTTAAATCTATTTTCTATTATTAAGGAAGAATATCCTATTGCTGCTGCTGTGTCTTTAAAAGCTGGTTCTATTATTATATTTTCTTTAGGAATATCGCTTAATTCTTTTTCTATCTCTTTTGCTTGTATGATATTTGTCGCTATAAATATATTTTCTGCTTCTATTATAGGAAGTATCCTGTCAACAGTTTCTCTTATCATAGTCTTATTTGAAAATATTTTTAGAAGCTGCTTTGGTCTTTCTGGTGTTGATAATGGCCAAAATCTCTCTCCACTTCCTCCAGCCATAATAATTGCTGTTAACATTATTCTTTCCCTCCTACTTTAAAAGTGATTCCATATATCCTTTAAAATCATTTAATCTATTTTCTAATTTTTCATCTGATTCTCTCTTACTCTTTCCTTTGGTATAGATGTAGTATTTTATCTTTGGTTCTGTTCCTGATGGTCTTACTGTTATGTATGTTTCATCTTCTAAAATGTATTGAATAACATCTGACTCTGGAAGAAATAACTCTGATTTTGAATTATTTAAATAGTTCTTTTCTTTTTTCAACTTATAGTCTCTTACAATATTT
>OKRR01001242.1_pt1 | contig 23824 bp, 19 predicted proteins | sample 1601211 | NCBI WGS metagenome assembly OKRR01 (sample SAMEA3541525, study PRJEB24748) | human gut metagenome | biome: human gut; feature: human-associated habitat; material: faeces | place: China | collected 2012
ATGACCCTCTGCTTGTAAGGCAGATGCTCTCCCAGCTGAGCTAAGACCCCATATTACGTCTCAAGATGTCTCACTTGCGACTGCTCCGATAGTTTACCTTGTTTTTTCCGATATGTCAAGCATTATTTTACATTTCTTTCTATTTTTTGCTTATATCATGGCGCGGTATTCACTTTTCCAGGTTTCCACCAGTTTCCGGGCAGCCTTTTCTCCATCCTCTGCCCCATTGCAAAACCAGGTTTCCACCTGCTTTACCTGGTCAGACTGTGCCGCTTTTTCCCTGGCAGCCAGGAACTGCTCCTCCCACGCATTCCGCTCCTCCTGCGTGATGACTGCACGGAAGCGCTCTCCTAACGCGATGCGGCTGTCCAGCTTTTCAATCCAGTAAAGGCTCCTCAAGCACTCACGGCTGCCGCTCCGGTTATAGGCCTTTTCATAGGCTTCGGCAGCTCTGGCAAACAGGAACATGCGGCCGTAGCAGGCACCCAGATTATTCCAGACAGCGGCAGCCAGCTCATCCGATCCCGTCTCCTCCTGCAGATCATCCAGGATTTCCTGATAAAGCCGGACTGCCTTTCCGTACTGGCGCATACCAAACAATGCGTCTGCCTTAAGCTTTTTCATCTCCGCAGGCGGCTGTTTCCGGTAGCCGCTTAAGGTCTGCCTGTATTCCGAAATCTCGTTCTGGGAATAATAATCACTTTCCTGAAGGAGAAAGATCAGCATTTCATCCGGATCTTCCCCGCTTTTTTTCCAGTTTTCCAGCTTCAGGGCCAGAAATCCCATATTCAGTTCCTCCCGCAAAAAGTCCAGCAGGCGTTCATCGACCAGACAGTCCATTACCAGAAGCGGATAATGGTAGATCACATAGGCCAGCTCCTGGGAAGAATACAGATGCATTCCCAGAAAACTCACGTAATATGGATTTTTCACTTTTTCCGATCTGCATAATCTCAAACTCATAGCATAACCTCTTGTACAACTTTAGCTCCCGTAGCCGGGAACAATTCCCCGAAACCAAGATCGGTCAGAACGATCCGCATCGTCTTTTCATCCAGGAAGGAAATCTCCACCCGTACCCTCGTAGTCTTTTCCGGGCGTTTCGGAAAATTCTCCAGTATCAGCGTGACCGTCCTCTTCTTTTTGGAATCAAACGGCGTGATTTCGAGCTCCACTGCATTCTGCTTTTCCGGGATCACCTCCAGCATGCCTCCGCTCTCTCTCCAGCTGTCTCCGGCAGCTGCCAGCGTTACCGCAGTGTCCTGGCCCTTATGCAGTACCTGCATGGTAACAGAAGCTTTCAGGTGTCCCTCACAGATCATCGCATACGGGTAGGAAGTCTGTGGGCGGAGACGGTCTGCGGCGCACAGAGCTGCACCCTTGGCAAACACGGCTGTCTCCATATAGACACGGCGTTTTGTGCAGAGCAGCTTCATGAAATCTTCGGCCCACTCCCGCTTTTCAAACCCTTTTCCCATCAGAAAGACCGCAGAATACAGTTTCCGCTGCATCAGCCGTTCCGCACAGGTACAGAGAATCTTATCTCCCAGCTTTGCCCCGGACGGAGTTTCCAGGATATCCAGGCTGAAGCTTTCCTCTATCCGCTCAAACTCAGCTAAAACCGCATTCTGCTTCAACCCCCGCTGTACTTTCATTTCATAGTAGCGCAGCTCCTGCTCGGACAGATCAAACAACCCGACGTTTCCGCTCCAGATTTCTTTTTTCTGGCTGAGCATATAGTAGATCAGACCTTCCGTATGCCCGATGATGCGTATACGGGCCCGGTCCACACCAAGCTTTTCTCCACAGGAATACAGCGCCTCTGTCAGGCGTTCATCCAGGCTGCGCACGGTAAACACCAACTCCTGAAAGCCGGCTTCCGTGCCCAGGTTTTTTTTAACCTGCCAAAGTACCCGTTCCAGGAACCGTTCCAGAAGCTCCACAGCTGTATAGCGGATGCCTTCCAATGTCGCAGTGCCTTCTTTTAAAACCAGCTTTACCAGCTTATCCGTCAGGCTTCCTTCTCCTCTTAAGGTCTGGGCATAAGCATCTTCCCCTACCGACCAGGTGCCGGAAACCTTGTGACGGCAGAGTACCGTGGGAAAGGTCCATGTTTTCTCTTCATCATTGCAGTTTACCTGCGTATATTCATCGCACAGGTCTATGCCTGCTACCAATTCATTCATATCGTTCCTCTATGTTAATGTAAACAGAGACTCCATGGCAGCATGATCCGTCATGTACTTCTCCATCTTTTCTTTAAGCTTCTGCCCATCTTTTTCAGCAAGACAGCGGCTCATGTCGTTAAGCGCCGCAAACCGGCTCAGCTGGCTGTTTGTCTGGGAACCGTCGTAGGAAAGCCGTCCCTCATCCGTCTTCTTTTCTCCGTCTGTTCCGTTTTCATATACCTCATATTCCAGCACCTCTCCCTCAAACAGAACATGCTGATGGATGTAAATGCCGGGATATACCTTCACAAACTCCGCGTTGTGGCTTGCCTCCTCTCCCGGAAGCACCCGGATTTTCAGCTGAGGCCTTATCTCCCTGCTGCCCCGGTACTCAATGGTGATCTGGTCCATCACGGAATCCGGCATCGGAATATGGCGTCCAAGCTGGTGAAAATATGCAAAGATCCGGCCTTCCTCCAGAAGTTCCTCCACCATGGCAGCGGCCAGTTCTTTTTGTTTTCCGGTCAGCGCCTCCTGCTGACTGTACCACAGGGTCAGCGCAAGCAGATAAATGGTAGGGATCCGTTTTTTATCCGCAGTTTCCTGAACTGCGTCTTCCAGATAGGTAAATACCAGATCCTTTGTCGGACGGTTTTTCAGGAAATAATCGCAGGACTTCATAGTGAAATACGCCCTGGACACCAGGTCACTGACCTGCTTTCCGCTCCTGTAGCAGTCATACACCGGATCCAGATATTCTGTCTCACCGCTAAACATCATCTGTGCCAGAAGACGCTCCGGAAGATCGTAAAGCTCCACATGCTCTGCCTCACTCTGCATGAGAAGTCTGTACATCTGCTCCGAAGTTCCGTTAAAGTGCTCGCACAGATAGTCCAGCACAGCTCCATCCCACTGATTCTCTGTAAAAAGCTCCCAGGAGAGCTTTAACAGAGTATCGTCCGATTCCGGCTGATGTTTTAAGATCATCTGACTGCACAGCTCCAGAAGCTCCTGTTCCTTTGCACCGCTCCAGCCAAATTCCTTTACTATGGAAAAGGCTTCCGGAACGTTTCCCGAAAGGATCAGCATACGGATCAGCTTTCCCCGTTTCTCCCGCGACAGCTTTTCCGGCTTCAGCTGGTTCCGGTAATCCAAAACAGCTGCTGTATTCTCCTCCACGTTCTGACGCCGGCTGTCATAATCCAACAGGCTTTCCAGCAGCTTTTCCCGGAATAAAGGATGCAGGTTCAGTTCCGTCAGTCCCCGCCTTAAAACACGGCGGTCTGTCATGCTCTGCGGGTCATCCTTCACGATTGCGCTGCAGCGTTCCAGAAGAAGCATAGGCTGCTCCGGAGAGATATCGTAGCAGCGTTCCTCCAGTTCTTTGCTGTTTTCCATCATAGCCTGCTGCTTCCGGTAGGAAACATCTGTATAACGATTTCCGTATTCATCCTGGAACAAAAGAACCGGATGACTGGAAAAAAGCGGTGCATAAGCCACGCCGTCCCTGACCGCGAACATATCCTCACGGTCCAGTTCCTCATAGCACACCACAACATAACGGATTCTTTTGTCAGATACCGTAATCCGATAAGATTTTAGGATAGCCGGAAGCACGCGGGCCACCTGCTCATCGATCATTTCTTTATATAATACATGCTGATACAGCGTCACCAGACGGCTGTTCACCCGGGAACGCAGAAGCTGTTCCATGGTAAACTGTTCGATGTCCCGCTCATATTGCCGGTACAGCGTAGATTCCGGGTTCATAAATCTCACAATATTGCCGTACAGCACCTCACGGTTAGCCGTGTCCATGGATTTCTCGTAGGAGAAATATAAAAGCACCTCTTTCGGGAGCAGATACGGATAATCCTCAGGAAGCGCATACAGGTAATATTCGTACAGGCGGGTCAGGCTGATGCCCTCCTCCAGTGCTTTTTTATACCAGTGAAAATATTTTTTATCGCGGCAGTCCGCCTTGATCAGGATGCTGCAGACTGCGTTCAGGATCTCCGGTTCCGGATACTGCTGATACAGCATCATAAAGAATCGCAGGAGCAGCTTTCCTCCATACTTTTTTGAGGGGGCAAATCCTGCAGTCCTGCAGGCAAAAGCTTGATCCATCAGTTTCCGCTTCGCAGCAAACATCAGCACCTGCACTTCAAAATCAGAAAGTCCTGTGAGAAGCTCCGGACACTGCTGATACAGTTTCCACACCCTGACATACAGGTACGGACTACGGCTTCCGTTCTCAAATTCCAAACGGAGCTCTGCCAGATCCCCGTCCTCTTTTTCAGACTCCGCGTTCTGGTCTTCTTCACTCAGCTGGTTCAGCAGATAACGGTGAAGCTGCTCATATTCCGGGCGGTATTTCCGCACCGCTGCCGCCTCTTCCTGACTGCTTTTAAGGAGCTCCTTTGCGCCTTCTGCATCTCCCTCCAGAATCAGAAGATCTGCCTGATACAGACTCACCGCGAGGCTCTCGCCATACTGGCTGCGGATGACTTCCAGCTGTTGCTTCAGCTGATTCAGCATCAGTGCCTCCCCGTATAGTCCAAGCTCGTATTCCAGACGCAGCTCCAGATATTTGCCGACAGCTTCGCGCCGGCCATATCCCGCGCGGTTTTTCAGCTCTTCACCTGTCAGGACCTCCACCGGAACACAGATTCTCTGACGCATGGACGTGATCCAGACTGCTCCGAGATTTCGACCCTGATGAAGATGCATTCCGTCAATGCGGTAAAGGATCTCACAATGGTCATCCTGAAAATCTGCTTCTGTAAATACCGTCTGCGGCAGATTGATAAAATCTCCGTCCGCATGCACCTCAAACCGCACATGTCCCCAGGTACTGCGATCCACGCGGATAACACCGCCCGTGCCTGTCTGTGGGTTTTCCAGGCTGCGCACCGCGGTGTCTGTCTTTAATTCCACCGGCTTTTTCACGTTCATGCCGATCAGAAACTCTTCCAGTTCACACTGACGGTCCGGCCTTCCCTTTAAGCCATCATACAGCGCCCGGACATGAAGATCCTGTAAAAACGGCGCTTCCGTAAAATCCCGGTACTCAAACAGACGTTTTGCAAACTCTCCGTCAGCCTGCACCAGCCTTGCAAAATCTTCCGGCTGCTTTAGCCCTGCCAGGATCTTTCCTACCGGATCCGGCTCCACGGCAAAAGAATATGGCAGCTTTTTTTCGCCGCCATTGGTCACCAGCTCAAATACTCCCTCGATTTTATCTCCGTCTGACAAGGTACGGCAGTCCACCTCATAAAAGATACGGTTCCGGTTTCCCCCGAAAGAATTTCCCAGCACCCGCACACACGGATGAGAGGAATATACCAGACCTTTCACAAAGCAGCCATAACGGTCTGCCACATAAAGTTCTTTTCTGCATACCTGGCCGGCTGTCACCGTACCATCGCAGGTTTCCGGAAGGATAAGGACCTCCGGAACTTCCGCATCCACGATGCCTTTTGCCAGTCGGTTAATTTTTTCTCTCATAGTACCCTCTTATTTTTTGTCATACATGGCATTAGTTTAGCATAATTTCACTTGATTTAAAAGGTTTAAATTGGTATGATTAATAAAAACTTGTAGAATGAAAGAGGTCCGTTTCCATGTTGTCTGAACCGATGACACTGTACAAACTGATGAATTTATATATGCTCAAAAAAGTGAATTTCCCGCTGACCAACGCACAGCTGACAGATTTTTTCCTGCAGCATGAATATGCCAGCTACTTTACGCTCCAGCAGGCTCTTGGGGAGCTGAAGGATTCCGGACTCATTCACGCCGAGTCCACCCACAGCACCACCCGCTATGAGATCACCAGGGAGGGGGAGGAAACCTTAACCTTTTTTGAGAATAACATTTCCCCGGCCATCATCGAGGATATGGACACCTATTTAAAAGAAAACCGTCTCCGGCTGCGCAACGAGGTCAGCCTGGTTTCCGACTACTACAAGTCCACCAGCCAGGATTACATCGTTCACTGCGAGGTGCGGGAAGGCCGTTCGCCTCTCATTGAGCTGAACTTATCGGTTCCGGACCGTGAACAGGCCGCTGCCATGAGCTCCCGCTGGGAACATAAAAGCAAAGAAATCTATTCCTTTATTATGAAATCTTTAATGAGCGAAGAGGAGACCTGACCGGTCTCCTCTTCTTTGTTTTTTGTTTTGATTATTTCTCATCATATCCGTTCGGATTGTTCTTCTGCCATCTCCAGGAATCCTCACACATCTCCCGGATACCGTATTTTGCCTTCCAGCCAAGCTCCCGCTCTGCCTTGGAGGAATCTGCGTAACACTGCGGCACATCGCCTGCGCGGCGCTCCTTAAAGACATAGTTGATCTTTAAGTTGTTGGCCTCCTCAAAGGCATTGATGACATCTAACACGCTATAGCCAACACCGGTTCCCAGATTGTAGATCCAGACTCCGCCCTGCTCCTTTGACAGCTTGTCCAGTGCCTTTACATGACCGTCTGCCAGGTCTACAACGTGGATGTAATCGCGGACGCAGGTTCCGTCCGGGGTGTCGTAGTCATTGCCAAATACACCAAGACATACCAGCTTGCCCACAGCCACCTGCGTGATATACGGGAGCAGATTGTTCGGGATACCCTTCGGGTTCTCTCCGATACGGCCGGATTTATGAGCTCCGATCGGGTTAAAGTAACGTAAGAGCATCACCTTCCATTCCGGATCTGCAGTATGAAGGTCAGTCAGGATCTGCTCGAGCATGCCCTTGGTGCGTCCGTAAGGATTGGTGATCTCACCCTTCGGACATTCCTCGGTGATCGGCACAAATGCCGGATTGCCGTATACGGTTGCGGAAGAACTGAACACAATGCTCTTGCAGCCGTGACGGCGCATCACATCGCAGAGAATCAGGGTTCCGGTAATGTTGTTGTGATAATATTCCAATGGCTTGTATACAGACTCACCAACAGCCTTTAAGCCTGCAAAATGAATGACCGCGTCTATTTTTTCATTCTGGAACACAGAATCCAGGGCCGGCTCGTCCAGAAGATCTACCTCGTAAAAGGTCAGCTTCTTTCCGGTGATCTCCTCCACACGGTTTAAAGATTCCCGGCAGGAATTGCAGAGGTTGTCCACGACAACCACATCGTAGCCGGCATTTAAAAGTTCAACACAGGTGTGGCTTCCGATATAGCCGGCACCGCCTGTAACTAAAATTGTAGACATAATAACGCCCTCCTTTGGCTGATGGTTCTTCTTTCACAGGTCCGCTGCCTGTAAAACCAAATGCTTTCCCATACATTATATATGGGAAAGCACCTGAACACAATGCAATTTTCTTGCGATTTATGTGATTATTATTTCATTCTGTGCTGTTTCCAAATGCTCACCCAGTTTTTTCAGTGCCCGCTTCTCAATCCTGGATACATAGGATCGGGAAATACCAAGCTGCCCGGCGATTTCTCTCTGGGTACAGGGCTTCACCCCGAAAAGGCCATAACGCAGCTTCACCACCGACTGTTCCTGGGGCTTTAAGCAGCATGAAAAGGCTTCGTACAGTTCCCGGATATCCTGATCCAGGATCAGATCCTCCAGCACCTCTTTTGTCTCCAGCTCAATGACATCTACCAGGCTGACCGATTCCCCGTCTTTGTCCACTCCGATCGGCTCAAACAGCGATACCTCCCGGCTGTATTTCTTTCCGGCACGGAACATCATGAGGATCTCATTCTCGATGCATTTTGCCGCATAGGTAGCCAGGCGGCTTCCCCGTTCCGGGTGAAAGGTATTCACCGCCTTGATCAAACCAATGGTCCCCACCGAAAGCAGATCATCCTGTTCATAATCCGCTCCCTGATATTTTTTGGCCACATGTGCCACCAGCCTCAAATTCCGTTCGATCAGGATATCACGTGCCTCGCGGTCCCCCTCCTGTAAGCGTTCCAGGCAGGCCCGTTCCTCTCCAGGTGTCAACGGCTTTGGAAATGTCTGCAAAGAAAAAGCCACCCTGAAGCTTTCTTATGATAGTTTATGCTTCGGTAGCTTTTCCAGTGCGCAGGTGGCGCGTCCGAGTTTATCCTTTTCTAAAATATATCCAGATCCAGTCCGTTCACTACCGGACCCTCATATCCGGCATGTTTGATCTCCTGTAAGATAGCTTCGTTTCTGCGGGTCATCTCAGCCTCCACATCCACGGTATTATCCTGGATTTCCATATGGTAAATCCGATGATAGGTAACGAGAAGCTTTGGCTGTGCCTTGCTGGCAATCTTCGCCAGATCAACGCTTAAGGTATGAACCTCCCGATGGTATTTCTGCCACTTCGGCTCCCTTGCGGAAAGACCGGCAGTATACTCCACCTCATGCAGAAGAATGTCACAGTCCTTTGCCTTCTCTGCTACGATTTCCAGAGGCGCGGTATCCCCGCTGATAACGATGACCTTATCCGGTGTGGTAAACTTAAAGCCATAGCTTTCCAGGGTGCCATGGCTGACCGGAAATGCCTCTACAGTGACACGGTCATCCTGATAAATGATGCCAGGCTGTATTTCCTTTGCATCTACTTTATAGCCCTCTTCATTGGCCTTCTCAAAACCATTGATCCGAAAATCAATATCTACCGCATAGGCTTTCTCAATATGGTCCGTCATCTCACGGATGCCTTTGGGGCCAAAGACCCTTAGCGGTTCTTTTCGTTCCAGCACCCATGGGGTAAAGATCAGGTCAGCATAACCTGCCGTGTGATCGGTATGCAGATGGCTACAGAAGGCCACAGTCAGACGGTCCGGACGCAGCGCGTCAATCCCCTTCTGATATGCCTTTGCCGCCTGGCGCACCACGCCTGGTCCAAAATCCACAAGATAAGAACGGTCTCCCACCACGACGGCCGTGGACGGACCGCTGGCATTCGGACACGCATTCGGAGTGCCCGTGCCGAGAAGTACAAGTTTTGTTTCCATCATGATAATGCTCTCCAATCCTGATTTTCTTAATTTTCCTCCACGTGCTTAATGGAGATTCCGCTGAATCCGTAAAAAACACTGAACAGCGGAGTTAAATACAGCAGGAACAGATACGGAAAGAACACGGACCATGCCACTCCCAGAGTTCCTGCCATGTATACACAATAGCCATGCCAGGGGATCATAGGACCGGACAGGGTCCCTGCGTCCTCTAAGGTTCTGGATAAGATCTCCGGTGCAACCTTTCTCGCCCTGAACAGCGGTTTCATCATATTTCCGGTCAGCACATGAGACATCGGCTGGGAGCAGCTGATGAGGCTGGTCACATAACCAACCAGAAGACTGGCAAGGATCAGGCTTCCATCACTGTTGATGCGTCCGGTAATGGCATTTAAGATATTGCCCAGAACGCCCAGACGGTCTAACATGCCGCCCATGCCGACTGCGAAGCAGATGATGGCCACATACTGCAGCATGCTGCTCATACCGCCGCGGTTTAAGATGGTCTTTAAGATTGCTTCCTCGATCTGGGTGCTGTAACCGTTATAAGCCACGCGGATGATGCTCTGCAGGGCCGCCCCCTGATAAAAGAAGGATACCGCGCCTGCGCAGACTGCGGAAAGGCCCAGGGAAACAATCGCATTGACCTTCAAAAGCAGCAGCAGAATGATCACAGCAGCCGGAAGCAGCGTCAGAAGGCCAAGTTTAAACTCCCCCTGGAGCGCATCGATATACACCACCAGATTGCCTTCCTCATAGCCGCCGGAGGTCTGGCTGATACCAAGGATCGTAAACAGCACAAGGCTGATGACAAAGGTTGGAAGCGTGGTCCAGAGCATGGAACGGACGTGGTCATTTAATTTTGCACCAGCAACAGCCGGAGCCAGGTTCGTGGTGTCCGACAGCGGGCTCAGTTTATCGCCAAACATGGCACCGCAGATGACTGCTCCGGCTACCATGCCCGGATGAATGCCCATAGCGTTGCCGATCGCCATCATAGCAACACCGGCGCTTCCCACAGAACCGTAGGAGGTTCCGGTCACCAGGCTCAATACTGCACAGAAAATCAAAGTCAGCGGCAAAAGCCAGGTTGGATCGATCAGCTTTAAGCCGCCTACAATAATGGATGCGATGGTCCCGCTCTGCAGCCAGGTTCCGATCATGACACCAATGGACATTAACAGACACAGCGTTGGCACGACTACGCGGATGGCGTCATAAGCTCCGCCAACCACATGATCGTAATCAATCTTTAATACTTTACAGAACAGATAGATGATGATCCAGCTGAAAAACAGGCCGATCATCGGCCCTCCCGTTTTCAGCCGGATGCAGACTGCTACAGATCCGATGATCAGCAGCAACAGTAAAAGTGACTGCGGCATATTCAGTTGCTTTTCTTCACTCATGATAACAGCTCCCCCTCTTCCCTGCTTCTTTCTATATTTTGCGATTCCGTTATATTGTTCAGATACCGCGAGTTTTTCAGCAATTCAACGCGTTAAATTGCTGATATTGTTTCATTATACAGAATTTCCAGGAAAATTGCAAGTGTTGTTGCTGTGACAAAAAAGACAAAAAAGCCGATATCGATTCTTCTGGAAATCCGGCACATTCTATGATATCCTGTACTTAATGAGAATCATTTTGCATTCCGACACTAAGGGGATTTTCTCCTGCGTGAAAGGTCCGCTTCTATATTCCGTATTCTGCCGTGCGCTTTTGCGCCCGCATGCCTGCGCATATGCCGCAGTCTGCCAGATCACAGAACTTTAAGCCGTGCCTTTTCGGGGTGCGGCTTTTTCTCTTAATACACAGTTACAGGAGGACTTATGGAAACACGCGTTGCTGTTATGAGTATCATTGTGGAAAATCCGGATTCCGTAGAAAAGCTGAATGCCATGCTGCATGAGTATGGTCCGTATATTATCGGAAGAATGGGTATTCCTTACCGTCCGAAGCACATCAGCATCGTATCCATCGCCATGGACGCGCCGCAGGATACGATCTCCGCTCTGGCCGGAAAGCTTGGGAATCTGGACGGAGTCAGCGTCAAGACCGCCTACTCCAATGTGATCGGATGACGGACTTGTTTGCCCTCGTTGACCTTCTGGCGGAGCGTCACGCCCTGACGCACGAAGAATACCGTGCGCTTGTGAAAGGTCAGACACCGGAACTGGCGGCCTATGCCGCCAAAAAGGCTGATTCCCTGCGCCGCGAAATCTACGGAACTGATATCTACGTCCGCGGGCTCATTGAAATCGGAAACTACTGCAAAAATGACTGCATCTACTGCGGTATCCGCAAATCCAACACCAATTGTGACCGATATCAGCTTACCCGGGAGCAGATTCTGGAATGCTGTGAGGAAGGCTGGGATTTAGGCTTTCGCACCTTTGTGCTCCAGGGCGGGGAAGGCATTGTGCCGATTCATGAGGTCTGTGAGCTTGTTGGTGAGATCAAGTCACGCTACCCGAACTGCGCCGTCACCTTATCCTTAGGAGAATACTCCCGGGCAGATTATCAGGATATGTTCGATGCCGGAGCCGACCGTTATCTGCTCCGCCATGAGACGGCCGACAAGGCCCATTACGAACAGCTGCATCCTTCTTTCATGTCCTTTGACAACCGGATGCGCTGCCTGCGGGACTTAAAAGAGATCGGCTACCAGGTTGGCTGCGGCTTTATGGTCGGCTCCCCTTACCAGACCCCGGACTGTATCGCCACAGATCTGAAATTTATTGAAGACTTCGATCCGGAGATGTGCGGCATTGGCCCGTTCATTCCCCAGAAGGATACCCCGTTCCGGGATATGCCGGCGGGAACCGCAGACCAGACCATCTATCTGCTCTCCCTCATCCGGCTCATCAAACCAAATATCCTGCTTCCTGCCACCACAGCCCTGGGGACGATTGACCCTCTCGGCAGGGAAAAAGGAATTCAGGCGGGTGCCAACGTCGTCATGCCGAACCTCTCTCCGGTGTCGGAACGTAAAAAATACGCCCTCTACGACAACAAGATCTGCACCGGAGACGAATCCGCCCAGTGCCGCTCCTGCCTGAACCGCCGCATGGAATCCATCGGCTACTCCATCGTCACCGCCCGGGGTGACATTATAAAATAGGAATTTACAATCTGACGGAAGGTTGCAGTAACCTGCTTCCGACCGCAAAGAAAGGAAAACAATACTATGACTATCTACAATCCAAAATCCTTAAAGGCAGAGGAATTCATCAACCATGAGGAAATCCTAGATACCATCCGCTACGCGGAGGAAAACAAACACAACCTGACCCTGATCGACGAAATCCTGGCAAAAGCAAGACCAGTCAAAAGTGCCGACGGCACCCAGACCCACTGTGCCGGACTCTCCCACCGGGAGGCATCGATGCTGCTGGCCTGCGACATTCCGGAAAAGGTTGCAGAGATGTACGAGCTGGCTGAGGAGATCAAGCAGGCCTTCTACGGCAACCGCATCGTCATGTTTGCCCCGCTCTATCTCTCCAACTACTGCGTCAACGGCTGTGTGTACTGCCCGTATCATATGAAAAACAAACACATTGCCCGCATCAAGCTTACCCAGGAAGAGATCAGACGCGAGGTCGTTGCCCTGCAGGATATGGGTCACAAGCGCCTGGCCATTGAAGCCGGGGAGGACCCGGTCAATAACCCGATCGAGTACATTCTGGAATCCATCAAAACAATCTATTCCATCCATCATAAAAACGGTGACATCCGCCGCGTGAACGTCAACATTGCCGCGACCACCGTGGAAAACTACCGTAAATTGAAGGAAGCCGGAATCGGCACCTACATCCTGTTCCAGGAGACCTACAACAAAAAGAGCTATCTGGAGCTGCATCCGACCGGACCGAAGCACGACTACGATTACCACACCGAGGCCATGGACCGCGCCATGGAGGGCGGCATTGACGATGTGGGTCTGGGCGTTTTATTCGGACTGGAGGGCTACCAGTATGAGTTTGCCGGACTGATGATGCATGCGGAGCACCTGGAAGCCGTGCACGGCGTCGGCCCGCACACCATCAGTGTTCCGCGCGTAAAGCATGCCGATGACATTGACCCGGATGCCTTTGACAACAGCCTGGCCGATGATATTTTTGAGAAGATCGCGGCCTGCATCCGCATTGCCGTTCCCTACACCGGCATGATCATCTCCACCCGCGAGAGCCAGGAGGTCCGTGAGAAAATGCTGCAGCTTGGAGTCTCCCAGATCAGCGGCGCTTCCAGAACTTCCGTGGGCGGCTACTGTGAGGAGGAGCGCCCGCATGATTCTGAGCAGTTTGATGTATCAGACCAGCGCTCCTTAGACGAGGTGGTGGACTGGCTGATGCAGCTGGGCTTTATTCCGTCCTTCTGCACCGCCTGCTACCGCGAAGGCCGCACCGGAGACCGGTTCATGAGCCTGTGCAAGAATGGACAGATTTTAAACTGCTGCCATCCGAACGCCCTGATGACCCTGACGGAATATCTGGTAGATTACGCCAGTGAGGAAACAAAAAAGCACGGATTTGAACTGATTGAAAAGGAACTGAAAAAGATTCCGAAGGAAAAGGTGCGCGAGATCGCTCGGAAAAATATTGAGGACATCAAGGCATCCAACCACCGGGATTTCCGGTTCTGATTAGAGATCCGGCATTTTTGCTGGAGAAACTGATATGATTAAGAAAAGAGGACACAACTATGGGACTGAATGATAAAGTATCCGCCGAGCGGGTCCACATCGGCTTCTTCGGTCTGCGAAACGCCGGAAAATCCAGCGTAGTGAACGCTGTGACCGGCCAGAGCTTATCCCTTGTCTCCGAGACCAAGGGAACCACCACCGATCCGGTGCAGAAGGCCATGGAGCTTCTGCCCATTGGCCCGGTGGTCATCATCGACACCCCGGGAATTGACGATGTGGGAACCCTGGGCGAAATGCGCGTGAAGCGCGCCCTGCAGGTTCTGGACAAAACCGACATTGCCATTCTGGTGGTGGATGCCGACAAGGGACTGCAGCAGGCCGACCAGGAGCTGTTAAAACTTTTTGAGGAAAAGAAAATTCCGCATATCACCGTATACAACAAATCTGACCTGCTTGCCACTGTGCCATCCCTGCCGGAAAAGCAGCCGGAAAAGAATGATACGATCTATGTCAGTGCGAAAAATGGAGACCAGATTTACGAACTGAAGGAACGAATCGGTGCACTGACCAAGGCTGCGTCCGCCAAAGCCGATGAAAAACGCATCCTGGCAGACCTGATCCAGCCGGAGGATGTGGTGGTACTGGTAGTCCCGATTGACTCCGCGGCACCAAAAGGGCGTCTGATCCTGCCCCAGCAGCAGACCATCCGCGATGTGCTAGAATCCGGCGCTATCTCGGTAGTCACCAGAGAAACCGAGCTTCCGCAAACCCTGCGGGCTCTTGGAAAGAAACCGTCCCTGGTCATCACCGATTCCCAGGCCTTCCAAAAAGTAAACGCAGATACACCAGCTGATGTCCCCCTCACCTCCTTCTCCATTCTCTTTGCCCGTTACAAGGGTGATTTGAAGGAAGCAGTGCACGGAGCCGCCCAGCTTGACAAGCTGCAAAACGGTGATACGGTACTGATTTCCGAGGGCTGCACCCACCACCGTCAGTGCGGTGATATCGGAACCGTAAAGCTGCCGAACTGGATCCGGAACTATACCAGAAAGGAGTTAAGCTTCGAATTCACTTCCGGAGGGGAATTTCCGGAAGATCTGTCACCCCATGCGCTGGTGGTGCACTGCGGCGGTTGTATGCTAAACGAACGGGAAATGAAGGCACGGATTGCTCGCGCAGTCGCGCAAAATGTGCCGATCACCAACTACGGGATCTGCATCGCGCAGGTGCACGGGATCCTGAAACGGTCCGTGGAGATGTTTGGCGACGTGTCAGCAGAATTGCAATAAAAATTTAAATGAATAGCTAATAAGGTCCGAAGTTCCGGTGCAGTCATGCAGAACCGCAGACACTGAGTGGAATTTTGTACTTCGTGCGCTCCGCCGCCGGTTGTCTCCCCTGCGACCTAAACTCGCACGCCTTGCGTGCTCAGACAAAGGTCTCCGGGGAGTCGCTATGCTCGCGCACGAAGAAAATTCCAATGTGTCTGCTTGTTCTGCATGACTGCACCAGAACTTCTGCTTTACTGGCTATGCCAGGATAATAAATAACGCAGTCAGAATGTTGCTGATAAAAAACCTGTAAGTCTGGCTTTTTATAGTAACGTTCTGGCTGCGTTTATTATTATCGTAGAATAACCAATACAGTAGAAGGTTCGGTCAGGCCCTACAGAATAAGCAGATGCGTTGGAATTTTCTTCATGAGCGAGCATAGCGCCAGACCGGAGAGCATTGTCTGAGCGTGCAGCGCACGCGAGTTTTGCTCGCAGGTCTGGCAATAGGCGGCGGAGCGAATGAAGTACAAAATTTCACAGCATCTGCTGATTCTGTAGGGTCTGACCGAACCTTCGGACCTTATTGGTTATTCTCTAAATTGCAATTTTAATATCCGTAGAACACCTGCGTGATCGGGGAACTTTTATCCAGGATCAGGGTGTTGTTTCCGTTCTTTAAGGATGCTTTTGCTGCATCGAGGGAACGGACAAAATTATAAAAATCTGCCTTACTGGCGTCGTTATAAGCATTGGAGAGGATCTGCATGTACTGGGCCTCGCCCTCGGCTTTGATCTTCTCAGCCTCGGCATTGGCCTCTGACTTCATGACAGAGACCTCTTTTGTGGTATCATTCTTAATTTTCTGAGCGGAGGAATTACCCTGGGCTGTGTAGGATGCCGCAATGTTGTTGCGTTCTGAAATCATGCGGTCGTACACGGACTGCTTGTTATCGTCCGGCATATCCAGGGACTTGGTCTCTACGGCAAGAACCGCAATGCCGTAGCCATCCAGGGAACCGCCGATATTGTCTTTGATATCTTCTGCCAGCTTTCCGTCACGGTTCTCGATGATTTCCGTCTGATCCATATTGGAAATGACGGACTTCATGGAAGAAAAGACCGATGCCGCGATGCGGGACTGGGCCTGGGCCACCTGGCCGTTTAAGTGACGGGTAAACAGTACCGGGTCTGAAATCTTCCAGAGAACGAACGCATCCGCGATCATGCTCTTTTTGTCTTTGGTAATAACATCTGATTTCGGGATATCATAAATCTGAAGTGCTTTCGGAATTGGTGCACTTGTCTGTATAAATGGAATTTTTACAGATACTCCGGGAGTTTCCACTACACGGACGATCTCACCAAACTGGCGCACGATCATATACTCATCCGGATAGGTAATAACCAGGGAATTTCCCAAAACAAACAATGCTGCAATGAGAATCAGGCCGCTGAAGGCTTTTGCTATTTTTTTCATGACGAACTTCCTCCTTCCGTTTCCTACTGCGCATTCGCAGCGCCAGTCTCTCCGGCATGACCGGCACTGCCGCCGCCCGCCTGGCTGGCACTGTTTCCGTCTGTGTTTGCATTGCTGCTTCCAGTTCCTGCCGCTCCGTTTCCTGCTGCTCCTCTGTCTGCGGACTGCATCGCGGAAGTAAAGCTGTCAAGGGGCAGCATCTTCTGGGTGCCGCTCTCATCCACAATGTAAACCTTCATGGACGGAAGCACATCCTCCATGGTCTCGTAGAACATACGCTGCTTCGTGATCAGCGGATACTTGCTGTACTCCGTATACATCTGCTCAAAACGCGCCACCTGGCCCTGGGCCTCGTTGATGCGGGCTTCCTTTTCCGCCTCCGCATTCTTGATGATCTGGTCGCACTCTGCCTCTGCCTGCGGGATCTTCTCATTACGGTCCTTGTTGGCGTTGTTGATGGCCGTCTCCTTGCCCTGCTTCGCGTTTTCTACATTTTTAAACGCACTTAAGACTTCCTCCGTTGGCGGGAAAGCATCCTGAATGGTAATGTTAACCACAGAAAGCCCGATATCTTCTGAGATCATGCGGTTAGTCAGCTTTTCCTTGATTTCTGACTGGATCAGCGCTTTTCCGGTGGTAATGACATCGTCTACATTGTAAATGCCGACTGTATCACGGATATAGGACTGCGCCAGCATCTTCAGGGTAGCCTCCGGATCCGAAGACGCGTACAGATATTTTACCGGATCATTCACCATGTATTCCAGATAAAAATCCGTATTCACAAAGTTGAAATCCTTGGTGATCATGATGGATTCCTCATCCACCGACTCGCCGGTTTCCTGTACATAGCCGATCGGCATGCCCTTGATGCCCTTGGAAACCATGGTTACGTTCTGGATAAACGGAATCTTAAAATGCAGTCCTGCCTGGGATTCCGCCTGGGGACTTCCAAGAGTTGTCACCACCGCATAGTTTTCCTCGTCCAGAACATAATAGCTGTTAATGCCCGCAACAGCCAGAGCCACCACCGCAACAGCCACTCCGGTATTGCGGAACAGGCGGAGCTTCTTCTTTTTATTTTTTACCGGATTGCCGTCGGAATCAAACCGCTCCGGCTCATGATTCTGCGAGCCACCCTCATTGCCATTTTGCCGGTTCTGGTTTTCGCCACCGGACTGCTGCTTCTGCCACTGGTTCTTCTGCTGCTTCTGTCTCAGCTGTTCTTCCATCTGCCTGCGCAGATGCTCAAACAGATCCTGACCTCCAAATGGATTCTGATTCATGAAATACCCCCTTACATTGTATCAGTTCTGTATTAGAATGATGTTTTTTCTTGTCAGTTTATTAACAAGTATAGCATAGAATTTTTCATATGGATACCAAATATGTGATTTCCAATAAAATACAGATGAAAAAGTCCGGGACTTTCTAATCCCAGACTTTTCATTTTTTGCTTTATTCCGTTTTCACAGCATCCTCTACCCACACACCGTTTTCATCCATATAATAATATTTTCCCGGCTCTGTCATGACCCAGCCGGTCTGCATCACGCCACTTTTGTCGGCGTAGTACCAGTTGTCGTTCCAGACGAACCAGCCGGTGGCCAGCTCGCCGGTTTCACCCAGGTAATAGCGGTTTCCGTCCCGCTCCTGCCAGCCGGTGAGGCGGTAGCCCTGGTCATCGAGCAGGTACCAGTTGGCTTCGATGCGCTGCCAGCCTGCACCGAGGTAACTGCCGTCCTCAGACTGGTAGCGGCTTCCTTCCAGATAGTTTCGCCACTTGCCATCGGTATAGCCGATCACCTGTGCCGCGCGGTAATCTGCATCCGGTGAACCTACCCAGGAACCGGCTTTCACATAGGCCTGTTCGCTGACCTTTGGAGTAGCCCTCACCACAAAAAAGTAGGTGTGCAGGTCATCCATGTAGGCGCTGAAATCACAGGAGGTTTCCCCGGTACGCTTTGTCATGACACACTCGGATTCTTCCATGCTTTCATCGTCAAAATCCACCTTACGCCAGTTCTCCTCATCCCGGTCCACATTATCTGCTATGTACAATTTTACCTGATACTCATGGGTTTTTGCGACAGAGGACCATTTGCCGGTGGTATCGGTCTCCCACCAGACATGAGCCGGGGTGCCAAGATATACGGTTTCTACAGCTTTGTCAGATGCGCAGGACGGAAACTGCGGTGTGGTCGCCAGAAGAACAGCGGCGGCAGCCACAATCCATCGTTTAAAAACCTTTTTCATACATTCACGCTCCTTCCTCTACTCACTCCGCAGCGCATCGATCGGGTTCAGCTTTGCAGCGCGGCTTGCCGGCATATACCCAAACAGCAGGCCGATTCCCACCGATACACTAAAGGACACGATCACGGCCATCGGGGTTGGCGTCGCGGTTAGCCCGGCCAGTGCTCCAATGGTGGAGGTGGCAATGCTTCCCAGCAGAATTCCGATCACGCCGCCCAGGGAACTGGTCACCGCCGCTTCGATCACAAACTGCTGCATGATGACGCTCCGCTTTGCTCCCAGTGCCTTGCGGATGCCAATTTCTCTTGTCCGCTCCGTGACGGACACCAGCATGATGTTCATAACGCCCACGCCTGCCACCAGCAGGGAGATTCCGGCAATGCCGCCCAGGCCTGCCGATACCATAGCAATCATGCTGTTTAACGAATCCAGCATCTCACTCATAGCCGTGACTGTATACAAATCTTCATTTTTGAATTTTTCATAAAGGAAATTCTCGATCAGGGTCTTGCCTTCCGTTGCCGCGGACAGATCACGGATTGTAAAGGTATAGTTGTTGATGCTGGCATTGCGGGCCATCTTGATCGCGCAGCTGTAGGGCATGAACAGAAAATCATCAGTGCCGCCCTCTTCCAGGGGATCGTCCTGCTGTTCCACCACACCCACAATCTGAAACGCATATCCGTTTACCTTGATGGTCTCGCCGTAAGCCTTCTCTGCACTTCCGTAAAGCTTATCTGCCACATAAGCACCGATCACGCAAACCTTGTGCCGCGCGGTAATATCAGCATACTGGATGTTGCGCCCATAAACCAGCGTCCAGTCCTTGATGCCGAGATAATCCTCACTGACGCCGCTCACTGATGTAGAGGTCATAGAGTCCGTACCGTTTTTCACGGTAGCACTGATGCTCACCATGGGCGTCATATGGTCAAAGCTTTCGGTATTTTCATCGTAAAACGCATACATCTCATCCACCGCTACTGACCGGGACGGAAGATTGACCATGTTGACGGTGATCTGATTGGTGCCGAGACTTGCAAAGCTTTCTGTCATGTAGGACATGTAGGCGTTCACCAGACTTACCAGAATGATAACCGAAGCCACGCCGATGATAATGCCCAGCATTGTCAGAAAGGAGCGCATCTTGTTGCTCCAGATACTCTTGATGGCCAGCTTAAATGATTGCAGCATAGTCTTTCACATCTCCGTTAAAATTGATCTTTCCATCGTGGATCCGCACCACATGCTTTGCCTCCAGGGCAATGGCATTGTCGTGAGTGATCATGACGATGGTGTTTCCTTCTTCGTTGAGTTCCTTCAGAAAATTCAATACTTCGCGGCTGGTTTTGGAATCCAGCGCGCCAGTCGGCTCATCCGCCAGGATCAGGGACGGATCTCCTGCCAGGGCCCGGGCAATGGAGACACGCTGCTGCTGTCCGCCAGATAGCTGGTTTGGCATGTTCTTCCATTTGTCTGCGAGACCAACCCGTTCCAGGGAACGCATGGCGCGCTCCCGCCGCTCCTCTGCCGGAACCTTCGCGTACAGAAGCGGAAGCTCCACATTTTCCAGAAGATTAGACTTCGGGAGCAGGTTGTACTGCTGGAAGATGAAGCCGAACATCCGGTTGCGGATGTCTGCAAGCTGGTCATCGCTCATCTGGTCCACATCCTCGCCGCCCAGCAGATAACTGCCGGAGGTGGGCACATCCAGCGCGCCGATGATGTTCATGAGGGTGGATTTTCCGCTGCCGGACTTTCCCACAATCGCCACGAACTCGCCGCGGTTGATGGTGAGGGAGATGCCGTCATTGGCACGGACTTGCTCATCTCCCATATGATATATTTTATAAATATCTTTTAATTCAATCAGAGGTTCTGCCATCTGTACTCTCCTTTACGGCATTCCGCCGCCACCGCGGTTTCCGCCATTTCCACCGCCACGGCTGCCGCCGTTTCCGCCCTGTCCGCCATTTCCTCCGCCAGGGCCTCCTCCCATGCCGCCGTCAGGACCTCCCATGCCGCCCATCTGGAACATATCGGTGCTGGTATTGCTGGACGCGGAATCCACATAGATCTCATCGCCTTCGGAAAGACCGCTTGTGATCTGCACATAATCATCATTGCTGATTCCGGTCTCCACTTCCACTGCCTTAAATCCGGCCGGTACACTGCCCTGCTGCTCCGTTACGCTGTCATCCTTCACATACACGCGGTTGCCACGCATCAGGGAATCCACCGGAATCATCAGCGCATTGTCCACCTGATCCAGGATAATAGTTCCATCCACATTCATGCCCGGAAGCAGGTCTCCCACCTCATCCAGGGTCACAGTGACCGGATAGTTGGTAACGCCGTTTGACTGAGAACTCTCCAGACTGATGTTGGTGACCTTTCCGGTGAAGGTCTTTCCCTCAATGGCATCCGCCGTAATGTTGACTGTCTGACCCACCTTCACGCGGCCCACATCCAGCTCATCCACAGACATCTCGAATGTCACCTCCGACAGATCGTAGATGACTGCCAGAGTCGAAGTCGAGCTGCTGGAGCTTCGATCAATCTTGTCTCCTGCCTTCACGTTCTTGGTGATGACCTGGCCGGAGATCGGCGCGGTAATGGTGTAGTTATCGTAGGTTTCCTGCTTATTATCAGCGTTGCTCTGGGCCGACTCGATTTTCTCCTGGGCCTGGTCCACCGCATCCTGGTAAGAATCCAGAATGTCTTCCACATCCTTGCTCTTAATGCAAAACAGCGGCGTGCCAGAGGTCACATAGTCACCCTCATGCACCAGAAACTCCTCCACCTCCAGATTTCCGTTTCCGGTAATGGATGCCTTCATGGTGGTATCGGTCATGGCCTCAAAACTGCCCTCACTGCAGCAGACAAATTCACCGATGGTAACGGTGGCACTGTGGGATGTGGTCAGGCCGCCCGGATTCGCCACCTCCATGGTGACGTAGCGGACAATGCGGCCGCCATCCAGCACCTCATCCATGTTGCTGACAGCAGTAACCACACCCGTAAGCTGCTCCTCGGTGTCGGTCAGTGTAACCATGGCCTGGCTTCCCACCGGGATGGCCGCCGCTTCCCCTGCCAGAAACGGAACCTTCAGTTTCATAGTCTGGTCATTGTAAAGCTCCGCCAGGTCTGTATTGGAGCCAACCTTGTCGCCCACCTCGATATTTAGTTTTTTAATAAATCCGGTGCTGGTAGACTTATAAGTAAAGTATTGCCGCTGTAATCGCTGACCGCCTCCTGATAATCCTCCAACGCCTGCTGATAGCTCTTGTTGGCACGGGCCAGAGAATTTTCTGAGGATTTCAGATCTGACTCTACGGAGGAAGCATCGATCTGATAAAGCACCTGTCCTTCCGTCACCTGATCTCCCTCCTCAAAATCAGCCGTCAGCACAGTTCCCTCCACCAAAGAAGTAATAGTATAGGTATCTTTTGGAGAAATGGTGCCAGAGGAAGTCAGTTCCGAAGTCAGGGTTCCCAGAGTAGCGGCAGCTGTCTTCTGCTCTCCAGCTTTTGCGCTGGCCATTTTCACCTTTGCGCTGTGGCTGTGCCAGAACAGACCGCCGGCCACAAGGACTGCCACTCCTGCGGCGATCAGCAGCACACGCTTCTTTTTATTTTTACCACTGAGCTGTTTTCCTTTTTTTCCAGATGCTTTTCCTGCATTTCCAGAACCGCTCGCTCCGCCTGTTCCATTTTTTCCTTCATAGTCCGCTGCAGATGGTGCCTTTCCGAATTTCTCAGATAATTTTTCAAACATGTCCGGCCTCCCTTAATCTTCCACGTAATCCACAACGGTGTAGGTCGCATCGCCGTTGGAATTTTCACTCTTCTCACAGATCAGTGTTACCCGGTCTCCCACACGAATGGAACCGTAGACAGAGAAGGCAAACTACATCTCGGAACTGCTCAGCTTGTATTCCTGCCCGTCGTCCAGTGTGACGGAGGTCGGCGTCATAACATCACTGGAGCTGTAATAAATGTTCTCCACGGTTCCGCGCACAGCGCAGCGGCCAGACTGAACATCCTCATCCGTAATATAAGCCCATATGGTCTTTGCCGTCTGGTTATAGTAAATCACCACATAACTGCTGGAAACATAGCTTTTCAGAGCTTCGTAGCTGGAAGCATCTCCGTTTACAAAAATGCTGGCCTCCTGCACATTGAAGGGAACATAATCGCCAATCTGGGAACCTTTCGTTACCAGTTTCGGTCCCTTTAGATTCGTATCCGCAAGTCCCAACGGGTTCACCTCGCCGTCGGAGTTCAGTTCGCAGCCAAGTACTGTCGCGTAGGCTTTTCCGGTAGTCTTGGAATCGGTCTTTAAAAGATTGTAAAACAAATTGATGCAGTCGGTGCGGTTTAACACCTCGTTCGGCTGCCGGTCAAGATTCTCATTTAATTCCAGAGTGTAAAACTTTGCCATGCGGGCACTGGAAAGACTGCTGCCGAAATCTTCACTGGTGTAACCGAGAAGCGCCAGAATTCCCCTTGCCGCCTCCTGCAGCGTAATGGACTGATCCGGCTTATATAGGCCACCCAGATAACCGGTTATCCAGTTCTGTTCTGCCGCAATCCGGATGCTGGACGCATACTGGGCTGTGGCCGGAACATCTGCATAAACGGACACGCTGCTGGTGGCTGGCAGATAATCCCGATAGGTGGAGGCCCTTACCAGCATATTGGCAAACTCCGCCCGGGTCACCGGATCATTCAGGCCGGTGCTGGTGTTGTTCATAATGCCGGCAATGCCGACTACTTTTCTCCGGTAATCCATATTGTTATCTGCCGCAAGTACAGTCATATTTTGCACGGCTGCCATTCCAAATGTCACCCCGGCTATCACGGCCGCAAGCTCTCTCATCCTCATAATCTGCTCCTCTCTGAATCGTTTTCCGTCTGTTAGTTTTTAGAAATATAACAGGCGAATGTGTTGATTTTGTGAGAAAAGCATGTGAAGTTTGTTAGGAAATTGCAATTATAAGACGGAACGAATAAAGGTCCGGAAGAGAATGAGACCGCCTTCCTCTATTTTCACATA
>OKRR01001249.1_pt1 | contig 23747 bp, 17 predicted proteins | sample 1601211 | NCBI WGS metagenome assembly OKRR01 (sample SAMEA3541525, study PRJEB24748) | human gut metagenome | biome: human gut; feature: human-associated habitat; material: faeces | place: China | collected 2012
AATGGAAATGCAGGAACTTTCACTCGAAAAATTTGAAGAAGCATCTGAGATCGTAAAAAAGGTCACTCAGGAGACAAAACTGATCTACAGTGAATATTTTTCTGAGCGCTACGGGAACAAGATCTACTTTAAACCGGAAAACATGCAGCGTACCGGTGCATACAAAGTCCGCGGCGCTTATTATAAGATCAGCCAGCTCTCACCGGAAGAGCGTTCCCGCGGTCTGATCACCGCATCTGCCGGAAACCATGCCCAGGGCGTTGCCTATGCCGCAAAACTTGCCGGTGTGAAAGCAACCGTCGTTATGCCGGTGACAACACCGCTCATCAAGGTAAACCGCACAAAATCCTACGGTGCCGACGTTGTCCTTTACGGAAATGTCTTCGATGAGGCATGTGCCCATGCATACAAGCTTGCAGACGAGCACGGATATACCTTCGTTCACCCGTTCAATGATCTGGAAGTTGCGACCGGCCAGGGCAGCATTGCGATGGAGATCATCAAAGAACTCCCGACTGTGGATTACATTCTCGTTCCGGTAGGCGGAGGCGGACTCTGTACAGGCGTCTCCACACTCGCAAAACTCTTAAATCCGAAGATCAAGGTCATCGCTGTTGAGCCGACAGGAGCTGCCTGCTTAAAGGCATCCTTAGAGGCCGGAGAGGTAACCACCGTCTCCAAGATCAACACGATCGCGGACGGTACCGCTGTCCAAACGCCGGGCGACAAGCTCTTCCCGTATCTTCAGGCAAACGTGGATCAGGTCATCACAGTGGACGACTCCGAACTGACTCTTTCTTTCCTCGATATGGCAGAGAATCATAAGATGATCGTCGAGAACTCCGGTCTTTTGACCGTTGCGGCTTTAAAGCATCTTGACTTCAAAGGCAAAAAAGTCGTATCCGTTTTAAGTGGCGGAAACATGGATGTCTTAACGATGGCGACAGTTGTCCAGAACGGACTGATGCAGAGAGACCGTATCTTCACGGTAAGCGTGATGCTTCCGGATAAGCCTGGCCAGCTGGCAGCTGTTTCTGCACTGATCGCAAAAGAGCAGGGCAACGTGATCAAGCTCGAGCACAACGTATTCGCAAATGTAAACCGCACAGCGGGTGTGGAACTTACGATCACATTAGAGTCCTTCGGAACTGAGCACAAGGATCAGATCATCAAGGCTCTGGAAACAGCAGGCTACTGCCCGGTAATCTCCAAGACTTCCGGAATTTATATGTAATGATACCAGGGATTCTCCCGCCTCTGCGGGAGGTGTGATGAACGGACCTCCGGTCATGGAACGCAGTCAGGCATATATCAATTTGTCAAACTTCGTGAAATGCCCGACGGTCTGCTGAATAAGGGGAAAATGTATGTACAGAAGCGAAACTCAGACTGCTCTCAGCAAGAATATCCTGTATTTTCTCCGCTGGACCGCGATCTCTATTGTAATGGGAATCGTCTGCGGTCTCATCGGGACCATTTTCGGATACGGGGTCATCTACGCTCAGCGGCTGTTTAAAACTTACAGCTTTATGCTGTATCTCATGCCCGTGGCAGGTGTTCTGATCGTCCTTCTTCACCAGATGTTCCACGAGATCGGAAACCGCGGGACAAACCTGATCCTGGAGTCGATCTCATCCAACGAGAAGATCCATATGACGACCCTGCCGTGTATCTTTGTCTCCACGATCTTAAGCCAGGCGGTCGGCGCGTCTGCCGGCAAAGAGGGAGCTGCCTTACAGATCGGCGGCTGCATCGGAAATTATCTCGGGGATCTCTTCCATATGGATGAGAGGGACAAAAAAGTCATGATCATGAGCGGCATGAGCGGCTGTTTCGGGGCGATCTTCGGGACGCCTCTGGCTGCCGCCATGTTCGGGATCGAGGTCATCAGCATCGGTGTCGCTTATTACGCGGCCCTTGTGCCGTGCGTCTTTGCCTCCTTCATCGGTGCCCAGATTTCCGGGGCGCTCGGACTTCACGGGGAAGCGTTCCAGATCCTCCATGTTCCGGAATTTTCCCTTGTACCGGCGCTCTACACCGTCGGACTCGGACTGGCCTGTGCGCTTTTAAGCGTCTGCTTCTGCATCCTGCTCCATGAGACCCAGCATCTCTACAAGAAAAAGATCGACAACGTTTATCTGCGCATTCTTGTGGCAGCAGTCCTTTCCATCGGACTCGCGCTGGTGTTCGGCAGGGATTACTGCGGAGCCGGATTTAATCTTGTGGAACAGGCGGTGGAAGGAGATGCCGGATACCTGGCGTTCTTCTTCAAGATGGTCTTCACGGCGGTGGCCCTCGGCGGCGGCTTTAAGGGCGGAGAGATCGTTCCCACACTGGCAGTGGGATCCACATTCGGGTGCACGTTCGGACTGCTCACAGGCTTTGAACCGTCCCTGTGTGCGGCAGCAGGCATGCTCGCCACCTTCGTCGGCGTCACAAACTGCCCGATCGCGACCATGTTCCTCGGCTTCGAGCTCTTCGGCTTTGAGGCGATGCCGTATTTTGCGGTTGCCGTTGCCATCAGCTTCACACTGTCGGGATATTACGGGCTTTACAGCAGCCAGAAGTTCACATATTCAAAGATAAAGACCGAGTTCATCAACCGGAAAGCCCACTGATCAAGGTACGGTTCCGGGGATTCAGTTAGAAAAAATGATCAAAAGCAATCGGATATTTCGGAAAATATTTGCAGAACCCGATGACCGGGGATTTTCAGATCGGAAATCCTGCAGGGTACCCATTGATCGGGACCGGATGTGAATATTGTCGGGATATCCGGTTGCTTTTTTACTGCCAAGGTGTTATGATAAACGACACAGGTCTATTTACATGCGGTGCTGTCACAGACCGCCGGAGGATGGTTGTACGATATCCCAAACGGCGATCTCTGAGAGTTAAAAGGGAAACAGGTCAAAAGCCTGCGCGAGCCCGTCACTGTAGATCCGGAGTGCATGAATATTGTCCGTGTTATGCGGACAGTCACTGGCGAAACCTGCCGGGAAGGCGTTTCATGCATGATGATGGATGAGCCAGGAAACCTGCCGGATGTCCGTTTGGAGGGGAAAAACCAGCCGGGGACCTTAAAAAATCATTTTTCAAGCGAGGAGAAGAGTAAATGAGAAAAGCAAACATCTACGCCGTTATGACAGCGGCAGCCGTATCCATGGCGATTCTTTCCGGATGCTCCGGAAGTCAGACAGCAGCGACAACAGCTGCGGAGACCACAACCGTTGCAGAGACAACAGCTGCGGAGACTACAGCCGCAGAGACAGCAGCTGCAGAAGAGGACGAGGAAAACTACAATACAGGAGACGCTTCCATGGATAACACAAGAAATCAGGATGAGATCGGCGAGAAAGAACTTCTTGTTGTGAGCTTTGGTACAAGCTACAATGACAGCAGAAGACTGACAGTCGGCGCGATCGAGAATGCGATCGAAAATGCATTCCCGGATTACTCCGTAAGAAGAGGTTTCACAAGCCAGATCATCATTGACCATGTAAAAAAGAGAGACAATGTTTCGATCGATAACGTGACAGAGGCTTTAAACCGCGCCGTTGACAACGGTGTCAAGACTCTTGTTGTACAGCCGACCCACCTTATGAACGGTCTTGAGTACACAGATCTTGTAAACGAGTTAGCTGATAATTCCGACGCTTTCGAGCAGGTTGCTGTCGGTGAGCCGCTCTTAACTTCTGATGATGACTTCAAGGCAGTGATCTCCGCGATCACAGACGCAACAAAAGAGTACGATGACGGTGAGACCGCGATCTGCTTCATGGGTCATGGCACAGAGGCTGATTCCAACGCCGTTTACCAGAAAATGCAGGATATGTTAAAGGAAGAGGGCTTTGACAACTACTATGTAGGTACCGTTGAGGCAACTCCGTCCTGTGAAGATGTCATCAATCAGGTAAAAGAAGGTTCCTACAAGAAAGTTGTTCTTGAGCCGCTTATGATCGTAGCCGGTGACCACGCAAACAACGATATGGCCGGTGACGACGATGACTCCTGGAAGAGCCAGTTTGAGGCTGCAGGCTATGAGGTAACCTGCCTTGTAAGAGGTCTTGGTGAGCTTGAGCCGATCCAGCAGCTTTTCGTACAGCATGCCCAGGCTGCAGTGGATAGTCTTGCAAAATAAGAATGTTTAGATATGGGCGGTCGAGGATTCGGCCGCCTTTTTATATAACCGGGAGGTGCACTTGCGGGAAACTCCAGCCTGCGAAAGGAACTTCAGGAAACCGTCCAGGATGCCCCGATGATTTCCGGTTACAAAAGGAGAGAAAACTTTATGCGTAAATTAAAACAATTTTCATTAGCACTCGCAGTTGTCTGCGCTCTGTCCACAGCCTGCGGACAGTCCGGGTCGACAGAAACGACAGCTGCTTCTGCAGAGACCACGGCGGAAACAACAGCGGAAACTGCTTCGGCCGATGAGACAAAGGCAGCCGTTGCTTCCGGCGAGGAGACTGCCGCAGAACAGACACTTGACACGACGGGACTCGTCCCGGTATCTGCAGAGGATCTGAAAGAGGGAACCTACGAGATTTCCGTGGAGTCCAGCTCTTCCATGTTTAAGATCACATCCTGTTCGCTGACAGTCAAAGACGGCGCCATGACCGCGAAAATGACGATGGGCGGGACCGGATACCTGTATGTCTATATGGGAACCGGAGAGGAGGCTGCAAAGACCGCGGAGACAGACCGGATTCCTTTCGAGGAGAATTCTGACGGAACACACAGCTTTACTGTTCCGGTCAAGGCCTTAAATGAGGTGCTTCCGTGCGCTGCATTCAGCAAGAAAAAAGAGAAATGGTATGACAGGGAGCTTGTCTTTGAGGCATCCGGGATCCCGGCAGACGCGCTTCTCAATTCTTCCTTAAAAACCGTCCAGGATCTCTCCCTTGCGGATGGAACTTACACCGCGGAAGTCTCCCTGAGCGGTGGATCCGGACGTGCATCCGTGGAATCTCCGGCTGTGATCGAGATCAAAGACGGAAAAGCGGAGGCGACGATCATCTGGAGCAGCTCCAATTATGACTATGTGCGGGTAGAGGAAGAGAAATTCCTCCCGGTCAATACAGAGGGAAACTCCACATTTGTGATCCCGGTAGCTGGATTTGACAGCCCGCTTACGATCTTTGCGGATACAACTGCCATGAGCACACCTCATGAGATCGAGTATGCGCTGACCTTTGATTCAAGTACCCTGGCGGAGCAGAAACAGTAAATATGAAAAGAAGACAAATTGATCCCAGGAAGCAGAAAAGAAGGACGCGGGTGCGTGATACACTTTTTAGATCTGTTCTGGCTGCGGCAATCCTCATGACTGCTGCGTTTACCTGCTCCGGCTGTTCGAAAAAAACAGAACCCGGGACAGCCGCACCGTCTACAGGGGAAAACCACATGACCGCTTCCGTGTATGGCAGTGAGGAAAATCTTCAGGCTCAGCAAAACAAAGATCTGCCGGTTCTTAACTGGGAGGAGATGTCCCCGACAGGCTCCATGGATCTTCTCTACGCCGACCAGTTTTCAGCAGACTATTATGAGGACGGCATCGCCCTCATCACCATCGAGGATGCGGATCAGTTTCTCCTGCTGCCGGAAGGTGTGTCCGCGCCTGACGGACTTCCGGCTTCGATCACGGTCCTTCATAAACCGGTAAAAAATATCTATCTTGTGGCGACCTCCGCCATGGATGATTTTATCCGCCTGGATGCCCTGGATTCCATTGCACTTTCCGGGACAAAGGAGACCGGATGGTACCTTCCGGAAGCGAAAACTGCGATGGAAGAGGGAAAGATTGCCTATGCAGGAAAGTACAGCGCACCGGATTACGAAACGATCGTAAGCAGTTCCTGTGAGCTTGCAGTGGAATCCACGATGATCTACCACACCCCGGAGGTCAAGGAACAGCTGGAACGCCTCGGGATCCCGGTCCTCGTGGAGCGGTCCAGCTATGAGAGCCATCCGCTCGGGAGAATGGAGTGGATCCGCCTCTATGGTCTTCTGACGGGAAAAGAGGAGGAGGCCGATCAGATCTTTCAGGAAAATATGAATGCTCTGTCGGATGTCCTCGCCATGAAACCGTCCGGAAAGACAGCTGCATTTTTCTATGTGACAAATTCCGGAAGCGTCAATGTCCGGAAGAACGGGGATTATATCGCGAAGATGATCGATATCGCCGGAGGAACGTATGTGCCGGAAAATGCCGGGACCGGTGAGAATGCGCTTTCCACGATGAACATGGATTTTGAGTCTTTCTATGCTGCCGCAAAAGACGCGGATGTCCTGATCTACAACAGTACGATCGACGGGGAACTTACCACGATCGACGAACTGTGTGCAAAAAATCAGCTCTTTGCGGATTTCAAGGCAGTGAAAGAGGACAATGTCTGGTGTACCGGGAAAAACATGTTCCAGGAGACGATGGGGCTCGGGGACATGATCCGGGACATGAATGCAGTGTTCTCCGGAAACCGGGAGTATGCGTTCACGTATCTGCACCAGCTGAAATAAAAAACAACGTAACTGTTCAGTACCCTCACAGTTACGAGCAAAAATCCATTCCAAATTGGCTTCGCCGATGGGTTTTTTGCCTTCAAGCCTGTGTTTTATTACGGTCAGCGCAGCAAGTGCGCAGACCTATTGAATAGTTACAAAACAGCTTAAAAACCGCGGTCGATGAAAGGAGACATGGAAGCTATGGAAGTTCAGACAAAGCGGATCATCCGCGCCTATCTGCTCCTGATCGTGCTGCTCGGAGGACTCGGCTTTTTGAGCCTGGCGGTCGGCAGCGTGCGGGTATCGGCAGCAGATCTCCTCGCGTCCCTGACGGCGAAAGAGGGGACCGATATGGTCCGGCATATCCTCTTTGATATCCGGCTTCCGAGAATGCTCGCTGCCCTGATCCTCGGCGGAGCACTCTCCGTATCCGGGTTTCTCTTACAGACATTTTTCTCAAATCCGATCGCAGGACCTTTCGTCCTCGGGATCTCGTCCGGAGCAAAGCTTGTCGTATCTGTCTTTATGGTCGTGTTCCTCGGACAAGGACTGATCATGAATTCCTGGACCATGATCCTTGCGGCATTTCTCGGCGCCATGGTGTCTATGGGCTTTGTCCTGGCGGTCTCAAAAAAGATCCCTCAGATGTCCATGTTGGTGGTCAGCGGCATTATGATCGGCTATATCTGTTCCGCGGCCACGGATTTTATCGTGACGTTCGCGGATGATTCGAATATCGTAAATCTCCACAACTGGTCCATGGGAAGCTTTTCCGGGATCTCGATGGATGGGGTGAAGATCAGCTCCCTTGTAGTCACAGCGACGTTTCTTGGTTCCATGCTGCTCTCAAAAGCCATGGGAGCTTACCAGCTGGGAGAAGTCTACGCGAGAAACATGGGAGTCAATATCAGACGGTTCCGGATCGAACTGATCCTTTTGTCCAGCATCCTCTCAGCCACAGTGACTGCGTTTGCCGGTCCGGTCTCATTCGTCGGGATCGCGGTGCCCCATGTGATCCGGCAGCTTTTTAAGACCGCGAAGCCGATCATTGTGATCCCGGGATGTTTCCTCGGCGGGGCTGTTTTCTGCCTGTTCAGCGATCTGCTGGCGAGGACATTATTCGCGCCTACGGAGCTCTCCATCAGTTCCGTGACCGCAGTGTTCGGAGCGCCGGTGGTGATCGTGATGATGATAAAGAGGGCAAAGCGCTGATACCGGGAAAGTATGGAGCAGCTTGTAGACCACAGCTTATCAGCCTGTGAGCAGCATGAAAGGAGAACGTATGAAGACCTACCTGACAGCCGACTGCCTGACCGTCGGATACCGCGGAAAACCGATCATTTCCGATATTTCCATGAACATCCGCCGCGGCTCCATCGTCACGCTGATCGGACCGAACGGGGCCGGAAAGTCCACGATCTTAAAGAGCATCATCCGTGAGCTTTCTCCTCTGGGCGGGAGTGTTTATCTGGACGGCAGGGGGATCGGGGAATATTCCGACCATGAGTTTGCGAAAAAGACTGCCGTGGTCATGACCGGGCGGCCGGATCCGGAGCTTATGACGTGTTTTGATGTGGCCGCTGCCGGGCGGTATCCGTATACTGGCCGGTTCGGGATCCTGTCCGGGGAAGATAAGAAAAAAGTCCGGGACGCCCTTTCCATGGTGCAGTGCGAAGACCTTGCGGACGTCCTGTTCCGGAACACGAGTGATGGACAGAAGCAGCGCGTTCTTCTGGCTCGCGCCATCTGCCAGGAACCGGAACTCCTGGTCCTCGATGAGCCGACCTCCTTTCTTGATATCCGGCATAAACTCGAGCTCCTTGATATTTTGAAACGGCTGGTTCACGAAAGAAATATGGCAATCATCATGTCGCTCCACGAGCTGGACCTTGCGGAGCGGATCTCCGATTACGTGCTCTGTGCGGAACACGGGACGATCGGAAGAGCAGGAACCCCGGAGGAAGTGTTTGAAAAGGAGTATATCGCGAACCTCTACGGGATCCGGCACGGGAGCTATCTGACTTCGCTTGGATTTCCGGAGCTTCCGCGGACAGACGGAACTCCGAAGGTGTTTGTCATCGGCGGGATGGGGAGCGGGATCCCTGTATACCACGCCTTAAACAGAGCCGGGATCGCGTTTGCAGCCGGGGTCATCCATGAAAATGATGTGGAGTACCAGACGGCGATGGCGCTGGCGGCAGAGGTGGTCTCCGAGATCCCGTTTGAGCCGGTGGGAGAGCAGGCGTATCTTCAGGCAGAAAAACTTCTGGATTCCTGCGAAGCCGTTCTCTGCCCGCTCACAGTCTTCGGGAGCATGAACAGCAGGAACCGCGAGCTTTGGCGGTCTGCGAAGGAACTCGGAAAATTACGGCAAATAAATCTTGACAAATCTGATTCCGGTGATATACTGATTTACAAGTGAAAAAAATAACACGTTGACAGGAAGAGTACGTTCGGAAAATGCTCAGAGAGGGATATGATTGGTGAGAATATCCTGCACGGAACGAACCGAAGACCGCCCTGGAGTGTCCCTTAATCGGGAACGGTGATTCCGTTATCATCAAATGAAGTGGTATAGATTTTCTATACAAGCAGGGTGGAACCACGGGTAATCTCGTCCCTTGACTGTATTTCGTGTACAGTCAAGGGACTTTTTTTTCGCGAAACGGAAAACAGCATAAAATTTTTCCACAAGAAAGAGGAGAATGACCATGAAAGTAACATTAAAAGATGGCTCTTTTAAAGAGTACGCACAGCCGATGGCTGTCATCGACATCGCAAAAGATATCAGCGAAGGCCTTGCAAGAATGGCCTGTGTCGCAGAGATCGACGGAGAAGTAAAGGATCTGCGCACGATCGTTGACAAGGACTGCACATTAAATATCTTCACAGCAAAGGATCCGGAAGGTCTTGCAGCACTCCGCCACACAGCAAGCCATGTGATGGCTCAGGCGATCAAGAGACTCTGGCCGGAGACAAAGCTTGCGATCGGTCCGTCCATCGCTGACGGCTTCTATTACGATATCGACCGCGATGAGCCGGTAACATCCGATGACCTCGCAAAGATCGAAGCTGAGATGAAGAAGATCATCAAAGAAGCTCTTCCGTTAGAGCGCTTCGAGCTTCCGAGAGCACAGGCAATCGAACTCATGAAAGAAAAGAATGAGCCGTACAAAGTAGAGCTCATCGAGGATCTTCCGGAAGATGCGATCATCAGCTTCTACAAACAGGGCGAGTTCACAGACCTCTGTGCAGGCCCGCACCTCATGAACACAAAGGAAGTCGGCAAGGCATTCAAGCTCATGAACATCGCCGGTGCTTACTGGCGCGGAAGTGAAAAGAACAAGATGCTCACACGTATCTATGCGACAGCTTTCGCAAAGAAGGAAGACCTGGAAGCTTACGTTACCATGATGGAAGAGGCGAAGAAGCGTGACCACAGAAAGCTCGGCAAAGAGCTCGGTCTCTTCATGATGAGCGATGCAGGTCCTGGATTCCCGTTCTTCCTTCCGAAGGGAATGATCTTAAAGAATACACTGCTTGATTACTGGCGCGAGATCCATAAAAAAGCAGGTTATGTAGAGATCTCCACACCGATCATCTTAAACAGAAGCCTCTGGGAGACATCCGGTCACTGGGATCACTATAAGAACAACATGTATACAACTGTGATCGACGGCGAAGATTACGCGATCAAACCGATGAACTGCCCGGGCGGCGTTCTTGTTTATGCTTCCGAGCCGCGTTCCTACCGTGACCTTCCGCTCCGTATGGGCGAGCTTGGTATCGTTCACCGTCATGAGAAATCCGGTCAGCTTCACGGTCTTATGCGTGTACGCTGCTTCACACAGGATGATGCACATATCTTCATGACTCCGGAGCAGATCCGCGACGAGATCAAGAATGTAGCAGGCCTCATCAATCAGGTATATTCCCTGTTCGGCTTCAAGTACCATGTAGAGCTCTCCACAAGACCGGAAGACTCCATGGGAAGCGATGAGGACTGGGAGCTCGCAACAAGCTCCTTACAGGGCGCTCTTGATGATCTCGGAGTCGACTATGTGATCAACGAAGGCGACGGCGCATTCTACGGTCCGAAGATCGACTTCCATCTGGTAGATGCGATCGGCAGAACATGGCAGTGCGGTACGATCCAGCTTGACTTCCAGCTTCCACAGCGTTTCGAACTCGAGTACATCGGAGCTGACGGTGAGAAGCACAGACCGATCATGATCCACCGTGTATGCTTCGGTTCCATCGAGCGTTTCATCGGTATCCTGATTGAGCACTTTGCAGGCGCATTCCCGACATGGCTCTCACCTGTTCAGGTCAAGGTTCTTCCGATCTCCGAGAAATACGAGGAGTACGCAAAATCCGTCAAGGCAGCTCTTGACGCAGCGGATATCCGCGCCGAGATCGATCTCCGTTCCGAGAAGATCGGATACAAGATCCGTGAGGCACAGGGTCAGAAGATCCCGTACATGTTAGTTGTCGGACAGAAGGAGCAGGCAGACGGAACCGTATCCGTAAGAAGCCGCTTCAAAGGCGATGAGGGTGCAGAGGATCTGAATGTATTTATCGCAAATATCAAGGCTGAGATCACAGCACGCATCAACCGTCCGGTTGAAGTAAAGAAAGAAGAAGAGAAATAATCTCGATCCAGAGATAAATTGCAGGCCGGTCTTCGGAATTTTCCGTGGACCGGCTTTTTTTTGCTTTTTTGTCTGTCCGCTTGAACTTTTTTCTGAATGATGGTATCATAAAGCGGAATATGACCGTTGGGAGGTTTTATCAATTGGCGAAGAAAAAGAACAGGAAAGTCGTTCGTTATCGCCGGCCCCTGAATATCAATGTGGGCATGATCATTTTTGCCCTCATTTTCTTATATATGGCGTTTTATCTCTATACCTACCTTCGCAGGGACAAGGTGGAGTTTTATGAAGTTGTGGAAGGCAGTATCGTAAATGATACGAGGCACACCGGGATCATTCTCCGGACGGAGGAGCCGAAATATACGGACCGTGCCGGAAACATCAACTTCTATATGCGTGAGGGAAAGAGAGCAGCCGTCGGCACAAGAGTCTACTCGATCGATGAGACCGGAACACTTTCGGCTCTGCTCGCGGAGAAAACAGACGGATCGGTCGCGCTCTCAAAGGAGAATCTTGCTTCTTTAAAAAAACAGCTGTCGAGCTTCAGCCAGACATTCACCAACGAGGATTTCCGTGAAGTCTATGATACAAAGAATACCTTGGATTCAGAAGTCCTGGAGTATGTCAGCGTGGATACACTGAAAAATCTGGACAGCGCGATCTCAGAACTCGGCGGGAACTTTACCCAGGTGCGGTCCGATGTGGCCGGTGTTGTTTCGTACTCCATTGATTCGATGGAGACTCTGACACCAAACCAGGTGACTGCTGAGATGTTTGACAAGAGCAGCTATAAAAAATCCGGGATCCGTTCCGGGCAGCTCGTGGAGACGGGTGCTCCGGCTTATAAGATCATTACCTCCGAGGACTGGTCGATCGTATTTCCGCTTTCCGATGAAGATCTTACCACTTATAATGGGAAGACATCCCTGACAGTAAAGTTTACAGGGCGTGACCTGGAGACTTCGGGGGCATTCTCCACCGTGACTGGAGGAGACGGAAAAACATACGGAAAACTCGATTTTTCCAAATATATGGAGCAGTTTGTATCGGACCGCTATGTGGACTTTGAGATCGTGACGGATGAAGTGCGCGGACTCAAGATCCCGAGAAGTTCCGTGACCGATGTGACGTTCTATGTGATCCCGAAAGACTACTATGTGAGCGGGAAGAAAGACTCTTCCGACACCTCGACAGTCTCTCAGAGCGGTTTCCGGAAGGAGACATATGCGGATGGAAAGACGGTGGGAGTTGTCACTCCGTGTACGATCTACTATGCGGATGACGAATATTATTACGTGGACGCCGGGGAAAACAGCGAGCTGAAAGCCGGGGACTTCCTAACGAAGGATGATTCCGGGGAGCGCTATCAGATCGGGATGACCCAGTCTGTACAGGGGGTCTACAATATCAACCGCGGTTATACGGTATTCCGGAGAATTGAGATTCTTTCTTCGAATGATGAATATTACACGATCAAAAAGGGAACGGACTACGGTCTGTCCGTCTACGACCACATTGTCCTTGACGCGAATGCCGTGACCGGAAACGGAATGATCATCTATCAGTAGGAGGTTTTATCATGTCAATTGCAGAGAATATAAAAAATGTGAGAGAACGCGTGAATGCGGCCTGCCTTCGTGCGGGAAGAGACCCGAAGGAAGTTACCCTGATCTCCGTCAGCAAGACGAAGCCGGTTTCCATGCTGATGGAAGCTTATGAGGCCGGGGAGCGTGATTTCGGTGAAAACAAGGTGCAGGAGATCACGGAAAAACGTCCGCAGATCCCGGAGGATGCGAGATTCCATATGATCGGACATCTCCAGACAAACAAGGTCGGACAGGTCATCGACAAGGCGGTCCTGATCCACTCCTGTGACAGTGTCCATCTCGCAGAGAAGATCGAGAAGGAAGCGGCGAAGCGTGATATGATCGCAAACGTGCTCCTCGAGGTCAACGTTGCGAGGGAGGAGAGCAAATTCGGCATGTTCTTAGAGGATGTGATCCCGAACCTGAAAGAGATCCAGGCATTCCCGCATGTCTGCGTAAAGGGAATGATGACGATTGCTCCGAACGTCGAAGACGCGGAAGAAAATCGAAAATATTTTAAAGAATTATATCAATTATATGTTGACATCAAAAGTAAAAACATTGATAATGGTACTATGACTGCGCTTTCCATGGGTATGACCGGCGACTTCGAGGTGGCTGTTGAGGAAGGTGCAACCATGATTAGAGTAGGGACCGGAATCTTTGGTTCCAGATAGATTGGAGAGAACTAGATATGAGCTTTTTAGGCAAGATTATGGATACGATGCGTCTGAACGACGATGAAGATGACGATTACTTCTTAGATGACGATTATGAGGATGAAAAACCGGCACGAAAGAGCCTTTTTAAGAAACAGGCAGCCGATGATCTGGATGATTATGAGGAGGAGAAACCGAGATTCTTACCTCGCGCCACAAACAACAATAAAGTCGTTCCGATGCGCCGCGGAAACGGGATGGAGGTTTCTCTGATCAAACCGACATCTCTGGATGACGCAAAGGAGATCTGCGATTATCTGCTTGCCGGAAAGGCAGTAGTCCTTAACATGGAGGGGATTCACACCGAGACCGCACAGCGGATCATCGATTTCACATCCGGATCCACCTATTCCATGAACGGAAATCTCCAGAAGATTTCCAATTACATTTTTATTGCGACCCCGCAGTCCGTTGAACTGTCCGGTGACTTCCAGGATCTTCTTTCTGGAGGAAACTTAGACGTATCCGGACTCAACATTCATCTGTAAAAAGGATCGATATGGAAAAGGAAGAACAGCTTTTTAAAAAGCGGATCCAGGAACTGGCGCAGAACGCTTACTCCCGCGATATCCCGCTTCACACAGATTTTCTGACACTTGCAGAACAGACTGTCTTCCAGAATATGTCGGCTACGCTGCCGCCGGTGAAGTTCGTATTTTCCGGCGGCTTTCCGATGTCTGAACGGAAGGTTTTATGTTTTCTGGCGTCCTACGAGGAGGAACTCTACGTTCCGCCGTTTGTGTGTTTAAAGATCGCGCCCGCGAACCGGCGCTTTGCGGAGGAGCTGACACACAGGGACTATCTCGGTGCGATCATGAATCTCGGCATCGAGCGGTCCATGATCGGAGATATTGTTCTGCAGGAGGGGAATGCCTGGATTTTTGTCATGGAAAAGATGAGCAGATACCTTGCGGAGAACCTCACGATGATCCGGCACACTTCTGTTATCACAGAGATCACGTCGGATTTTTCGGATCTCCCGGAACCGGAGACGGAGGAGACTTCCGGAACGGTGAGCTCGGTCCGCCTGGACTCCGTCGTCGCACTGTGCGCGAGACTTTCCAGAACAAAGGCGGCAGTCTATATTGAAGGTGAGAAGGTTTCCGTAAACGGAGCTGTCTGCACAAATGTATCGTTAAATCTGCGGGGAGGAGAGATCCTGTCGATCCGCGGGATCGGAAAATTCCGGTTCGGAGAGCCGGGAAATCTTACGAAAAAGGGGCGTACATCCGTTGTGGTGTACCGCTACAAATAGGAGGTTATCCTTATGATCAAAGAACATGTAAACCGGATCCCGGTCCACATGGACGGGAAGACTATTTATGATATTGTCCTTGAGGACTCGTTTGATTCACTTGCAAAGGAGATCTCCGTTCTCGGCACCGAAAAGAAGAAGATCTGCATCATCGCGGACTCCAATGTCGCTGACATCTATCTCGATGGGGTGACAAAGATCCTTTCCGGCTGCTGCCGCGAGGTGACTTCCTATGTGTTCCCGGCAGGGGAAGCGAACAAGAATTTAAAGACGGTCCAGGGAGCTTATGAACATCTGATCTTAAACCACTATGACCGGAAAGATCTTCTCGTCGCACTGGGCGGCGGCGTTACGGGCGATCTCTGCGGCTTTGTCGCAGCTACCTATCTCCGCGGCGTTGATTTTGTCCAGATCCCGACAACCCTGTTATCCCAGGTGGACTCCGGGATCGGCGGAAAGACGGGGGTTGATTTTGATTCCTACAAAAATATGGTCGGCGCCTTCCATATGCCGAAACTTGTATACACGAACGTGTCCGTTCTGCGCACACTTCCGGACAACCAGTTTTCCGGCGGTATGGGCGAGGTCATCAAACATGGCCTGATCCGTGACCGGGAATACTTTGACTGGATCGCGGCCAACAAAGAAAAAATCCTCGCAAAGGATGCGGATACATTAAAACTTCTGATCCAGGGAAGCGATTTTATCAAACGTGAGGTCGTTGAGATCGATCCGACCGAGCAGAATGAGCGTGCGACCTTAAACTTTGGCCATACGCTGGGGCATGCCATCGAGAAATTAAAGAATTTTACGATGCTCCACGGTCACTGTGTTGCGGTCGGTGCCCTTGCAGCCATGAATATCTGTAAGGAGCGCGGTCTTGTGAACCAGGATGAGATCGACGCATACCAGGCTCTGATGGAGTATTTCTCCATTCCGACATCTGTTTCCGGTCTCGATCCGGAGGAGGTGATCGCGACGACGAAAAATGATAAAAAGATGGAGGCCGGCGTGATCAAGTTCATCCTTCTGGACCGTGTGGGACATGCCTACATCGACCGGACCGTCACAAAAGAGGAGATGGAGCGCGCCCTTGCAGCCATTTTCAGATAGGAGTGTTTTATGAATACGATCGGAAAACGCTACGGCATTCTTGCCGTTTGTTCTGCCCTGCTCATCGCCCTGGACCAGTGGGCGAAGAGTATGGCTTACAGCACGCTGCGCGTCAACGGACCGCTGGTGCTCATCAAGGGAGTCTTTGAGCTTTTATACTCGGAAAACCGGGGAGCGGCTTTCGGGATCCTCCAGGGAAAACAGTGGTTTTTCTTCCTGGTGGCTGCGGCTGTTGTGATCGCGGTCCTTGTCTTTGTGGCAAAACTTCCGTCCGGAAGCCGGTACCTGCCTCTCTATATCGCCATGATCCTTCTTCTTTCCGGAGCTGTCGGAAACCTGATCGACCGTGCGGTGCGGGGATTCGTGGTGGATTTCTTCTATTTCAGCCTCATCGACTTCCCGATTTTTAACGTGGCGGACTGCTACGTGGTCTGCGCGGCCGGACTTCTGATCCTGCTGATCGGCTTTTTCTACAAGGAGGATGAGCTTTCCTTCCTCTCATCAAAAAAGGAGAATGAGCAGTGAGAGAAGAATGTTTTGTGACCGAGGAGACGGCTGGAGACCGGATCGACAAGTTCCTTGCGGAACAGTATGAAGATCTGTCGCGCTCGTTTCTGCAGAAGCTGTTAAAATCCGGGGAAGTCATGGTAAACGGGCGCCCGGTGAAGGCGAGCTACAAGGCGGCAGAGGGGGATACGATCTCCTTCGAGGTGCCGGAGGCTGTGGAGCCGGAGATCGTTCCGGAGGATATCCCGCTCGATATCTTATATGAGGATCACGATGTGATCCTGGTGAACAAGCCGAAGGGCATGGTGGTCCATCCGGCAGCAGGACATTACACAGGGACTCTGGTGAATGCGCTGATGTACCATTGTAAGGAAGATCTCTCCGGGATCAACGGGGTTCTGCGCCCGGGGATTGTCCACCGGATCGATATGGACACGACCGGCGTCATCATCGCCTGCAAGAATGATCTCGCCCACAATTCCATCGCGGCGCAGCTGAAAGAACATTCGATCACCCGCCGCTACCAGGCGATCGTTCACGGCGTTTTAAAGGACGATGAGGGCGTGATCGACGCGCCGATCGGAAGAAGTCCGAAAGACCGGAAGAAGATGGCGATCAATTACAATAACGGAAAATCCGCGGTGACCCATTACCGGGTGATCGCGAGATTCAAGGATTTCACCCATATCGAGTGCCGGCTGGAGACGGGAAGGACTCACCAGATCCGCGTCCATATGGCGAGCATCGGACATCCGCTTTTGGGCGATGCCGTATACGGTCCGGCAAAATGTCCGTACAAGCTTCAGGGACAGACGCTGCATGCGGGGATCCTCGGCTTTGTGCATCCGCGGACAGGGGAATATATGGAATTTTCGGCGCCGCTTCCGGAGTATTTTGAGGAGCTTTTGCGGAAGCTGCCCAGATAACGGATCCTGAGCGGGATTTCTCAGTTTCACTCATTGCACAGGCAGCAGGGTATTCTGCTTTCTGCATATACTGATACAAAAATTCGGAAAAATTATGGAATAACTCTTGCATATTGTCTGAAATTTTTATATAATACAGGTATCAGAAAGCTTGATGACAGAAAGGAGCTGTGGCATATGAGTGATAACCTTATTATTACGATCGGAAGAGAATGTGGAAGCGGAGGAAGACATATCGGGCAGGCGTTAGCAGAAAAACTCGGTATAAAATGTTATGACAAAGAGCTCCTGAATCTGGCTGCAAAAGAGAGCGGTCTCTGCAAAGAGCTGTTTGAGACCCATGACGAGAAACCGACGAGCAGTTTCTTATATTCTCTGGTAATGGATACGTATTCCCTTGGATATACGAACTCTGCATATATGGATATGCCGATCAACCATAAGATCTTCCTTGCGCAGTTTGATACAATCAAAAATCTTGCGGATAAAGAATCCTGCGTAATTATCGGACGCTGCGCTGACTACGCGCTGGCTGATTATCCGAACGTAGTATCCGTGTTTATTACAGCTGATGAGGATGTGAAGATCAAGACTTTGATGGAGCGCCATAAGATCACGGAATCTCAGGCGAAGGATCTCATGATCAAGACCGATAAAAAGCGTTCCAGTTACTATAACTATTATTCCAGCAAGCGCTGGGGCGATTCCAAGAGCTATGATCTCTGCATGAACAGCAGCAAGATCGGATATGACGGAGTTGTGAAGATGATCGAGGAATTTGCGAAGATCAAGGGCGCTTATAAGAAATAGTGTTTCTGACGGAAGCCATCCGGCGAACGTACAGAAGGATCAGAATGGATAAAAAAGAAGAATAAAGCGTAAAAAAACCACCGGTCCGGGCGAGGATGTATCTGCCTGAACCGGTGGTTTTTTGTATAAACTTGTTTTACTTATTCCACCGTCACGGATTTTGCCAGGTTTCTCGGCTGGTCCACATCAAGACCTTTCTGGACGGAAGCGTAGTAGGCGATGAGCTGAAGGACAACGGCGATTGGGAACACGGTGAATTTGTCATCTTCTCTTGGAATGCGGATGATCACGTCTGCAATGCCCTCGTCGACAGCGGTATCTTCCGTGACGAGGAGGATCACATAAGCACCTCGCGCTTTCACCTCGCGGATATTCGAGATCGTCTTTGCGAAAATATGCTTCTGGGTCGCGATCGCGATGACCGGAACATGGTCTGTGATCAGAGCGATGGTTCCGTGCTTTAACTCACCGGCTGCGTAAGCCTCCGCATGAATGTAAGAGATCTCTTTCAGCTTTAACGCGCCCTCCAGGGAGAATGCGTAGTCCATTCCGCGGCCGATAAAGAAGACATCCGGGTAGTTTACGATATGGGTGACAATCTCATTGATCGTATTTTCCTCCCGGATCATGGTCTCCATGGAGGTGGCACAGTTTAAGAGGTCACTCATGAACTGCTCTGCATGTTCTTCCGTGTATACGCCGCGTATAAGCGCCATACGGCAGAAAAGAAGATAGAGGGCGGCAATCTGTACCGTGTAGGCTTTCGTGCTCGCCACGGCGATTTCAGGGCCTCCATGCGTGTAGATCACATAGTCGCTTTCGCGGGCGATCGTGGAACCTTTTACATTTACAACCGAGATCACGGTGGAGCCGCATTCTCTCGCGAGGCGCAGCGCCGCCAGGGTATCGATCGTCTCGCCGGACTGGGAGATCACGATCGTGAGCGTGGAGTCATCGATCAGCGGCTCCTCATAGCGGAACTCGGAGGCGATGGACACCGTGACCGGGATCCTGAGACGTGGCTCGATCAGGGCTCTTGCGACCATCCCGGCGTGCATGGCAGTTCCACAGGCGATGACGCGGATATTTGTGATCCGTTTTAAGAGCTCATCCGGGATCTTCTCGTCGGTGAGATCCGGGAGACCTTTTGTGAGACGCGGCAGGATCGTTTTCTTTAACACTTCCGGCTGCTCGTGGATCTCCTTCATCATAAAGTGAGGGAACCCGTTTTTCATGGCAGCGTCCGTGTTCCAGGATGCCTCCAGGATCTCAGGCTCAGTCTTTGTGCCGTCAAGCTCGTAGAGATCAGCGTGGTAGGCGGTGAGCTGTACGATCTTTCCTTCCGGAACAACGAAGTATTTCTTTGAGTACGGGAGAAGTGCGGTCAGGTCGGAAGCGATCATGGCGCCTGAAGCCGTGTAAGCCGCTACGAGCGGACTTACGTTTCTCACTGCATAGATCTCGCCGGGACGGTCTTCAAACATGATACAGAAGGCGTAGGAGCCTTCCAGCTGGTTTAAAAATTTCCGGATCGACGGGATCGGGTCACCGTTGTAGATCTCGTTTAAGGTTGCTGCGGCAACTTCCGTGTCCGTCTGGGAGTGAAGTTTTCCTTCCAGGTGGTATTTTTCCGTCAGGGCGTGATAGTTTTCTATGATGCCGTTATGGATCATCGTCACCTTCCCTGCAACATGCGGATGGGCGTTTTCACTGGTGACGCCGCCGTGCGTTGCCCAGCGGGTATGACCGATCCCGCAGTGGGACACGACCGGATTTTCCTCGCACACCTTGCGGAGAGCGGCAACTTTTCCGACTTTTTTGATAAAATGGATCTTTGAGTTCTCATCAAACAGGGCGATCCCGGCGCTGTCATAACCACGGTATTCGAGCTGGGTAAGGCCGTCTAGCAATACTGTCTGCGCATCTAAAGGACCGCAGTATCCGATAATTCCACACATATATATCATCTCCATTTCCTGATGAAAGAATCTGTTTTCATTGTTTCCAGGCAGAGCCAATTTGATAGGATTATAGTATTAAATGTCAGGAAAGTCAATTGGTGACTGGTTTTGGTGTATCGGCGGGATGAGAAAAATTAAAAAAAAATTAAACAATTTTCCTTCCTCTATATGTTATACTTACACCGTTATATTTACATAATGCAGGAGATGTACGCTCGAAAATGAAGTTCAAAGACCATTTAGATTTTCATAAATTACCTTTCGATAAAGAAAAGATCCGTGAACAGGTCGAAAAGATCGCGGCGGACTGTATGCGCTGGGTGACGCGCAGACAGAATGCAAGACCGCTTCTGGCGATGGCTTTGTGCACCTGTATCGCGTTTTCCGCGATGGTGCCGTATATTCCGGTGGCCGCCCCGGCTGAGATCAGTACAGAGAGGATCACAGAACCGGAGACCTTTGATATCCTCGAGGATCCGACGGAGAGAGAGACTGAGGAGACCACAGCGGAGATCGACCCGGATGCTTCGGCCCCGTATAAATTAAATCTCGCAAATATGTACGCAGAGGGATCGGAGACAAGCTATGCGGAGATCCTGATGAAGGAGTTGATCCAGAAGGATTCCAAATGGTTTGCTGCGATCTACGATATGGCAAATACGGCACCGGTAAAGCTGGCGCCTGCCTTTGGACGCAAGGCATCCTCCGTTCTCGGACAGTACAATCCGACATCAAAGACCCAGAATAAAAATGATCCGTCCACCTGGTATGTGGAACATTTTAAGAATGTAAAGATCACGTTCTACAACGGAGACGGAGAGGTCACATCCGCGGTCTCCAATGCCCAGGACATTCTTTCCATGGCGAGTGTATATGCTTATTACAACGGGATCACGGACCTTGATTCGATCCGTGCCTACGTCAATGATCTCTGGACAAAATCACATTCCTACCAGGCAGTTTTGGGAAACGTCTACTACTGTGATGGCTGTGTGGATCCGAACGCGTCCGCGGAAGAGGGAGATTCTGAGCTGGAAGGAGAGGATACATTCGTATCCGGGCGGAATATCGATACCGAGATCCGGACAGATGTGGGAGATGAGGTCATCGACCAGGCCGGAGACACGGTTTCCGTGAACGGGGAGAGCTACAGCGGCAGCTCTTCGTCCGCCTCCTCCGCGCAGGGGGCGTCGGAAGGTACCACAACGGCAGCTGAGACAACAACGGTACCGCTGTCAGCTGCAAACCACACAGAAGGAGCTGAGACAAAGGAGTCGACCACGAGTGCCCTGGATTCCCTGGCTGAGACAGCGGAGAGCGTGATCCAGGAGACGAAGAAGAAGACGACGATCGTCCGTGTGGAAGATTCCACTACAGCGGCTGAGACGACAAAAGCTCCGGAGACAACACCGCAGACAGCGGCACCTTCGACACAGGCGGAGACAGCGCCGCAGACAACAGCACCTTCTTCTGAGGCAGCGGAAGAGACCACGGTAAAGGTTATCCGTGTCAGTGACAACGGAGATTCCGATGCAAGCTCCGATTATATCGTCCATGCGGCCGCGGAAACTGCAGCACCTGCGGAGATAGCAGCATCCGAGGAAAGTGAGGAGCCGGAAACCGATCCGGAGCTCATCCCTGTTTCTGATGAACAAGCTGAAACAGCGGAGCAGTACACCGTCCATGCGGCCGCTTCCCATGCGCTGATCTGCCCGGGACATGTCGATCTTAAGATCACGGCGATCATCCGGACCCTCAGCGAGAGCGCAAACCTTTACAGCATCGATGATGTGGGAAATGCGGTGGGAGAGACTGCATCAGTAACCGCAGACGGAACCGGTTGGGAAGGCTGGAACCGCAGAATGACTTCTTTCGTAAGCCATATCAACCGTCAGGACTGGACAGCGACTTACGGATTAAACGTAGTCGTGGAGGGAACGAGAGCGCCGCTTTCCACTGCTGAGATCGACACCTACATGAGCAAACTTCCGAAAGATCTGTCGGAGCCGAGAAAGGACATTATCCGGTATGCACTCCAGTCTGTCGGAAAAGTCCCGTATTACTGGGGCGGAAAAGCCAGCGCCCAGAATTACACCGGCAACAATTTCGGTTCTGTCACGATCCCGGATCACAAAGGACGTATCTTAAAGGGACTCGACTGCTCCGGATGGGTCAACTGGGTATACTGGTCCGTTACGGGAACACACCTGCCGTATGAAGGCACGGAGGGCTTAAGGACTCTTGGACGGCAGGTAAGACGTCAGGATTTGAAGCCGGGCGATATTGTGGTAATCACGGGATCCACGCCGCATGTTATCATGTTCCTCGGATTTACCTCAAACGGACAGATCCAGTGTGTCCATGAGACGGGTTCCGCGAACAATGTCACAATTGGCGTGATGAACGCGAACTGGCCGTATTATAGAAATCTGCTGGATTAATGGAATGTAGTTCTGGGAATTAACCGATTTGTCTGGTTCTGGGGACTAAAAAGTAATTTTAAATAATTTGATCTGTATGAAATTGATTTGATGATTGTGATGAACATTTTTGTGCGGATCATGTGCAGCACCTTCTTTACAGCACATCAGGGGTCTAGAAAGACTGGAATGCGGCTGGAGAGAAGGTGCTTGCTTTATTTAGATTTAGTGTGCTGAATAAATGAATGATAGATATATTATGGCATTTTTGTTTTGAAAGCTGTCAATGTAGGTAAACTTATCACAATGTCGTAATGAAGAAACCTAGTGCTTACGGCAATTTTTGATTTCTTTGTGTAAAGTACTATCTACATTTTTTGTGTACAATATATCACAAAGCCGTAATATGTAGGTCGGGTTATCACAAAGTCGTCATATATAGGTAAATATGTCACAAAGTCGTCACCAAGTAGGTAAACCGTTAATGTTCCATTTTTCCCCTCTAAAAGAACATCGAATCTTGCAAAATTAAGAAGTAATGGCGTAGGATGGAATATTGCACCAACGTTCATCAGTGTAATTTTTAAATAGTTTTCTTCAGCGAAAAATGAACCATCTCCAAAGTACTGGTTTATAAGGGCTCACACAGCTTTTGTTTTACTAACTAGGAAAGCGCTCGCCGCTACATTGGTTTTTTCCCAGAAATAGATACTTTGATATAATCCGCTTTTCCTTCTTTTCTATGTATAAAAATTAAATGTTATACTAAATATGATATATTGAATCGGAGGTGAAGGATATAAATCTGATTACAGCGGGATCGTCTGTTTGTGACGCCGGTAAAATCGGCAGTTTCCTATATGCCGGATGCCCGATATGAGTTGCCGATAACGAAAGTGAAGAAAAAGAATTAATAAAAATTGAATCGAGGAGGCAGTTCTGCGCTGATAATTGGATACGCTGAAGAAAATATGGCGGGAGTGGATTGAAAGGAAAATTTTTTGGATGCTTATAAGAGAAAAAATTACAGATAATTAACTAAAATATAAACAATATATTACGAATTATGAAGATATGAAGAAGTGTATTGAAAACAGTGCAATTTGATAATATAATTCAAAAAAAAGAAAGAGTAACGCGGACTGCACCAAGACAGGAGGCAGTATGGGCAAGGAGAAAATTAAAATAAGATATATCATTTTCGTGCTGATAACCATGGGCGTAATATTTTTTGGAAAATGAATAGGAAAGTTTGTTTCATATAACATATGAAAACAAAAGGATTAACGAATAT
>OKRR01001250.1_pt1 | contig 23745 bp, 22 predicted proteins | sample 1601211 | NCBI WGS metagenome assembly OKRR01 (sample SAMEA3541525, study PRJEB24748) | human gut metagenome | biome: human gut; feature: human-associated habitat; material: faeces | place: China | collected 2012
GGCGCAACGCGCCGGGGGCCTCTCATTGTACTTTTTAGAAGGTAATAATGCCCTTTTTCAGAATCTTGCGGTCCAGCAGCTTCTGGTAGGCCTCCACGGCCTGGTCAAAGGTGAAGTAGTCGGAAATAAAGTCCTTAATGTTCAGCTCACCGGAGCGCATCCACTCTACCACCTGGGCGTGGGCCTCGCCTTCCTCGCGCTTGCGGGGCATCTGCTGGTAAATGACGCGCCAGTTGTAGTCGGCAGGGCTGAAGTCGATGGTGACCTCCTCCTTCTCGGGCACGCCGTAGCACAGCACTGAGCCTCGGTCCTTGATAAGCCCCATGCCCTGGTTTACAATGGCGGGGGAACCGGCCGCGTCCAGCACGTAGTCCACACCGCCGGGGAAGAGCTTGCGCACCTCGGCGCGCACATCGCACTCCTTGCTGTTAATGAGGTGAGTAGCACCGTAATTCCTGGCCTGCTCCAGTTTTTCGGGCAGGATGTCGCAGGCCACCAGATCCTTTACACCCAGCAGGCTCATAAACTTCAGGTATGTAAGACCCACAGGGCCGCAGCCAAACACTACCACGGAGTCCTGGGGCTGGATACCGAAATAGCGGATGTTGGAGAGCACCTCACGGAAGGTGACGATCATAGTGGCGTCCACGGGGTCCAGATCGTCGTCCAGCACCGTCTGAGCAAAGGCGCAGTCGGGAGCGCCGCCGGGCCAGGGGGCTTTGGGATCGCACACCACAGCGTACTCACTCAACGCGCCCCAGCCGGAGCCCAGCCCAGGCAGGTTTTCCGGGTCAGGATCCACAAAGGGCAGCAGCACCTTGTCGCCCACTTTAAGGCCTTTGACCTTGGAGCCCGCCTCCACGACTTCGCCCACGCCCTCATGGCCCAGCATAATGGGGTAGACCGATTCGGGGAAGCCCTTAAAGGTGCGGTGGATGAGCTTGATGTCGGTACCGCACATGCCGCAGGCAATGGTCTTAACCAGCGCCTGATACTCGTTGTACCGGGGCTTGTTGACCTCGTGAACGGTAATCCTGCCATCTCTCTCGACGACCAGCGTTTTCATAAAAAAGGCCCTCCTTTAATGAATATCGTAATATTGGAATGTCACTACATAACAAGATAAAAAACAAAGCAGCATGTATTTACAAGAGAGATCATAACACAAAGCATTTAAAAATGCAACTAAATTAGATGTAAAAATAAAATGAGTTTTATACATATTTCCATGAAAAAGGAAGGAAATAAGCGGTATGATACTGCATATATTATGATACAAAAACGGTTCCTATTACGCTTGTGTGCAGAATCAATAATTTGGACAGTGAAAAAACGTAAATTATGCACCAATTTATGAAAGCTATATTGACAAGTTTAAAATTTGAGCTATACTAAGGGCAACGATATGTTACTACATAGTATCAATGCAACGCAGTCCGGCGCAAACCGGATACCATAAACACAAAGTCGGCCGCGGACAACGGCCGTTTTGTAAGCAAGGCAACCCAATACAAGAAGGAGGAACACCCGAATGAAGAAGAAGAAACTCATTGCAACGGTCCTCTCCGCATCCATGCTGGTCGGACTGCTGGCCGGCTGCGGCAGCAGCACAGATCCGGCTGAAAGCCCCACTGGCGGCGGTGAAACCACCCCGGCTCAGGGCGAGACCACTCCCGCCCAGAACGACGTAGACTATGCCAATTTTGTGATCGATCCCGCCCAGATCCCACAGGAAAAGCTGGACACCACCCTGTACCTGGCCGTCTCTGTCCGCGGTCTGGAGAACCCGTACATCGCCACGATCAACGAGGGCATGAAGCTCTTTGCCGAATATCTGGATTCCATCGGTCAGAAGTATGAGATGCAGGTGCTGGATTCCCAGGGCGACAGCGCCAAGGAAGTCGACAACATGCGCCAGTTTGCGGCCAAGGCCAACGGCAACGCCATTGCCTACGCCGATCCCAACGAGGACACCATTGCCTACTCCCTGGCTGAAGCCATGGCGGAGTCCGGCGGCTATCTGGGCACGGCCTGGAACAAGCCCGCCGATGTGGGCCCCTCCGATCTGGACCCCAACTGGGTGATCCACACCTCCCCCGACAACGTGGTGAACGGCTACAATATCGCCAAGGCCCTGTTCGACTCCATGGGCGGCGAGGGCCAGATCTTCGTGGTGCAGGGCCTGCTGGGCAACACCGCGTCCAACGCCCGTTATGAGGGCCTTCAGAAGGCTCTGGAGGAGTATCCCAACATTGAGGTCGTGGCGGACGACACGGCCAACTGGAACACCGACGAGGCTCTGGCTCTGGTCGAAACCTGGCTGACCCAGTACCCCGACGTGGGCGGCATCTGGTGCGCCAACGACAATATGGCCACTGGAGCTCTACAGGCGCTGGACGCGGCGGGCCTGAAGGGTAAGGTTGGCGTGTGCGGCATTGACGCCAACACCGATATTGTGGAGGCCATTGCCAACGGCGAGGCCACCGCTACCGTCTCCTCCAACGGATACCTCCAGGGCGGCTATACCCTGGCCATCTGCTACGCGGCCTGGGCCGGCCTGCTGGACCCCGCCGCGCTGCCCGCCGACTTCCGCGAGTTTGCCACCCCCACTGTGCTGATTGACAGCCCCGAGGCCGCGAAGGATTGGCAGAACTACAAGCCGGAGTTTGACTTCAGCCGTCCCTTTGACTGCCGCGTGGCCGGGTGACCGGCCGGAGCACCAATCCTGAATAACGGATAGTCAGAACGGCCGGGGCTGGGATCGTGGTCCCAGCCCCGGCTTCATATTAAGTCTCGCCGTCAGAGATCGCTGCCGTGGTGTGAGGGAGTGGTCCGTCCTAGAGCGAAATTGGAGCGACGATTATGATGAAATTAAATTCTGCGGCGACCATCACGGAAGAGTTCGCCGAACGCATCAAGAGTGAAAACCGCAGCGCAAAAATGATGAAGCTGGCACCGTTGATCGTGCTGGCCTGTCTTGTGGTTGTCTTTCTCATTGTCTGTGGGGCCAGCTTCCTCTCCCCCAAGAATATTATGAATATTCTCAACCAGATGGCCCTGCCCCTGGTAGTGGCCCTGGGACTGACCTTTGTCATTATGCTGGGCAGCATTGATCTGTCCATTGACGGAAGCGTGGGCATGGCGGGCTCCCTGTTTGCCTGCTTTGTCCTCAACAGTGAATTTGCGTACGATCTGGGTTTCCTCAGCGTGGTTATTGCGGTAGGTGTGAGCATGCTCTGCGGTCTGCTCATCGGCCTGTGCCACGTCTACCTCAAAATCCCCTCCTTCATGGCCTCCTTTGCCTTTATGTACATCTGCAAGGGCATCGGTATGGTCTCTTACCAGGGGCATCCTCCCACGATCAAGGACCCCGTTATTACGGCTCTGCCTACCACCACCTTCCTGGGCATCCCCTTTATCACCTGGGTTGCCATTGTGATGTTCATGCTGTGCTTTTTTATTCAGGAGTATACCGCCTTCGGCCGGCATATTTACGCCGTGGGCACCAATGAGAACATTCCGCGCTCCGTGGGCGTCAGCGTGGAAAAAGTCAAAATCGGCGTGTTTACCCTGGCCGGTTTCCTGTTCGGCGTGGCGGGCGTCATCGGCGCTATCCGCCTGGGCCAGGGCCAGATTGCCATCGGCGACGACAAGATGTTTCCCGCCCAGGCGGCCGTGGTGGTCGGCGGCACTTCGCTGGCCGGCGGCAAGGGCGGCGTGGTCAACACCATTGTTGGCGTGCTGATTATGACGGTGCTGGATAACGGCTTGGTCATGCTGAACGTCAACCCAAACATCCGCACCGGCGTCCAGGGTGTCATCATCCTGGTGGCCGTCATCCTGACTGCGGCCCGCGGCGCCAAGGTCATCAGCAAATAAGGGGGCGGGCAGAATGAGTGAACTGGAACGCAAGAACGGCCCCTCCGCAGTGGCGGAGACCGTGACCAAGGACGGCCGCCGGATTGGAACGGAGGTCCTCTTCAGCGCCAAGGACATCACCAAGACCTTTGGCGGCACCCAGGCCCTGAAGGGAGTGGAGCTTGAGATCCACCCCGGCGAGATCGTGGGCCTGGTGGGCGAGAACGGCGCGGGCAAGTCCACCCTGCTGAAGATCATTATCGGCGCCCAACCCCAGACCTCTGGTACCATGAGCTTCCACGGCGCCCCCTATGAACCCAAGACCCCCATGGACGCCAACAAGGCGGGCGTGGGCATGGTCTTTCAGGAGCAGTCCCTGATTGTTACCCTGAACGTGGCCCAGAACATTTTCTTTGGCCATGAAAAGGACTTCAGGAAGGCCGGCGTCATCAACTGGGCCAAGATGAACCGGGCGGCCGCCGAGGTTCTGGCCGCGGTGGACATCACCAACATCAGCCCCACCAAAAAGGTCAGCGATCTGAACTTTGCCACCCGCCAGATGGTGGAGATCGCCAAGGTTATGAACGTCACCAAGCAGTCCGGCAGCGAACACTGTCTGATCCTGCTGGACGAGCCCACTTCCGTGCTCAACGAGGCTGAGGTGGAAAACCTCTACAAGCAGATGCGCAAGATCGCGGCCCAGGGCCATGCGGTCATCTTTGTCTCCCACCACCTCAACGAGATTCTGGAGGTCACCGACCGCATCTATGTCTATAAGGACGGCACCAGCGTGGGCAGCCTGGACACCAGGGACGCCGACGAGGCCAAGCTGTACGAAATGATGGTGGGCCAGTCCACCACCACGGAGTACTACCATCTGGACCGCCAGACCGCACCCCAGGATGATGTACTTCTGGAGGCCAAAGACCTGGGCCTGCACGGAATCTTCAAGCATGTCAACTTCCAGCTTCACCGGGGAGAGGTGCTGGGCCTGTGCGGCGTGGTGGGCTCCGGCGCGGAAGAGGTGTGCGAGGTGCTCTGCGGCGACGAGAAGCCCTCCTTCGGGGAAATCTCGGTCCGCGGCAGGGCCGTCCGCTTCCGCTCGCCCAAGCAGGCGCTGAGGGAGGGCATCCTTATGATCCCAAAGGAGCGCCTGTTTGAGGGCATCGTCTCTACCCTGTCGGTGGAGGATAACATTGCCCTGTCCAACGCCAAGCAGATGGCCAAGGGACCCTTTGTTTCGGGCGCGGCGGTGCGCAGGCAGGCCAAGCACTGGATTGGCGAGCTGCGGATCAAGACCCCCGGGCCCCAGGCGCTGCTGCGCCAGCTTTCCGGCGGCAACCAGCAGAAGGTGGTATTCTCCCGGGCCCTGGCCAGCGGTGCGGACATCCTGCTGCTCAACCACCCCACCCGCGGCGTCGATGTGGGCGCCAAGGAGGAGATCTACGCCCTGATCCGCGACATGACGGATGAGGGCAAGGCTGTAATCGTACTGGGCGATACAACAGACGAATGTATCGGCTTGTGTTCCCGCCTGCTCGTCATGAAGGACGGCCTGGTCACCGGCGAATTTGACGCCCCCGCCGACCACAAGCCCTCCCAGGTTGACGTGGTCAGCCTGATGATGTAAGGAGGAATCGAGCTATGAAGACAAAAACTCCCAATGTGTCCGGCAGGAGTGCATGGCTGCGGGACAACATCACAAAATACTTCAGCTTTTCGGCCATCATTATTCTGCTGGTAGCCCTCTCCCTGACCCAGGACAACTTCCTGGGCACCAGCAACCTCAAAAACCTGCTGCGCGACACGGCGCCTCTGATGATTATGTCCGCAGGCATGACAATGGTGCTTCTGTTCGGCTCCATTGACCTGTCCATGGGCGCGGTGTGCTCCGTATCCAACGTGACCTACATCCACCTGATGCTGGCTTTCCAGGACAGCTTCAGCAATCCTCTCCTCACCAGCCTGGCGGCCATGGCGGTCTCTCTGGCGTTTGGCCTGGCCTCCGGTCTGGCGCTGGGCATCATTCACGTCAAGCTGAAGGTACCCTCCTTCATCGCCTCCCTGGGCTTTATGTCCCTATGGCAGTCGGTGGCCCTCCTCATCACGCAGAACCCCGAGTCGGTGCCCAAAGCCCTGTGGGGCACCGTGGAGTGGTACAAGATCGCCTTCGGTGTGGTGGGCCTGCCCCTGATTGTGGCAATCGCCATTATCCTGTTCATCCACTGTGTTACCCGTTACACCCCCAGCGGACGGACCATTTTTGCCATCGGCGGCAACGAGCGCACTGCCCGGGTGGCCGGTATGGGCGTGGATAGGACAAAGATTCTGGTATTTGCCATCAACGGTGTGCTGGCCGCTCTGGCCGGTATCTTCCTGGCGGCCAACCTCCGCTCCAGCGCCCCCACCATCGGCGACCCCTTTACCCTAAAGATTGTGGCGGCCTGCGCCCTGGGCGGCACCTCGCTGGCCGGCGGCAAGGGCAGCGAGCTGGGCACCATCCTGGGCGTGTTTACCGTGGCCATCATTGAAAACGGCATGAACTTTATCGGTGTCAACGCCTACTATCAGAACATTGTCTTTGGTATCTTTGTGTTGGCGGCCATCGCCCTTACGGTGGACCGCAGCATCCGCGGCCAGATCGTCAAGTAAGAAAGAAGGAGTGCCTCTTATGTCCGATGTAAAACCGTTTGTGCTGGACTTTGACCTTGTAAGCGGCTTCTGCACGAGCGGCAAGGTCAAGCCCACCCAGCGCAGAGTGTCCGACATGGTCGCCCAGTTTGCCAATGAGGCGGCGGCCCGGGCCATGGTGGAGGGGGGCGACCCCCTGCTGTATGAGTTCTACGGCCTGGATCTGCCCGAAGACGACTCCGGCGTGCTCCAGTTCGGCACCACCATCCTCTACCCCGGAAAGGTGGGGGAGGAGTATTTCATGACCAAGGGCCACTTTCACACCATCCTGGACACCTCCGAGATCTACTACGGCCTCAGCGGCCGCGGCATGATGCTGATGGAGACCCCCGAGGGCCAGGTGGACTGGAAGGAGATCGGCCCCGGCGAGGCCCTCTATGTCCCCGGCCGCTGGGCCCACCGAAGCATCAACACCGGCACCGAGCCTCTGGTGATGTTCTTCGTCTACCGGGGGGACGCCGGCCACGACTACGGCACCATCGAGGAGAAGGGCTACCGGAAGCTGGTGGTGGAGCGGGACGGAAGGCCCGCCGTCATCGACAACCCCAAATGGAAGGTGTAGCCCCGCCCTTTGCGGCCGTCATGTTTGATCTGGACGGCGTCCTGCGCAACACCGAGCCATACCACCGCATGGCCTATGCACAGCTGGCCCGCAGCCTGTCCGGGGGCGCGCCCCCGGACGCCGGAGAGATCGCGGGTAAGTCCAACCTTCAGCTCTATGAGGCTCTGGTGGCCCGCTTCGGCGGGCCGGCCACGGCGGAGGAGCTGTCCCAGCGGCACTTCCGGCTGGTCTGCCAGCTGCTGGAGGAGTACCGGGTGGGGCCGATGCCCGGCCTGGAGGAGGCCCTGGACGCCCTGCGCCGCCGGGGCATTCCCTTTGGGGTGGTGTCCTCCTCCTGGCGCTGGTACGTGGAGCATTGCCTGCGGGAGTTGGGGATGTATGAGGACGCCGCGGTGATCGTCACCGGCAGCGACGGCCTGCCCCTCAAGCCCGCCCCCGCCCCTTATCAGGCGGCGGCCCGGGTCTTTCGCCCTGCCCCGCCCGGCGCGGTGCTGGCCGTGGAGGACAGCGGCAGCGGCGTCCGCTCCGCCGTGGCGGCGGGTCTGGCCTGCGCGGCGGTATACAACCCCGACTCGGGGGCGCAGGATCTGTCCCCGGCCCGGTGGCAGCTGAACAGCCTGTACGAGCTGCCCGCCCTGCTGGACGGCAACTAAACCAATCCGATTTTTGTTTACATAATAAGGAGGTCATTTCCATGTCCATGCTGCAGCATTCCACCCGCGCCTGGGGCTCCCCCAGCCGCTACATCCAGGGCCGCTATGAGCTGGAGAACATGAAAACCCATACCGAGGTCTACGGCCGCAGGGTGTTCTTCCTCATTGACGTGTTCTTCTTCGCCGACTACAAGAAGCGCTTCGAGGCCCTGTACGCCGGCAGCGACAGCCAGATCCAGTGCGAGCAGTTCGGCGGCCAGTGCACCGAGGAGGAGATTCTCCGCTGCACCGGTCTGGCCAAGGCTCTGAACCCCGACGTGGTGGTGGGCATCGGCGGCGGCAAGACCATGGACACCGCCAAGGCCGTGGCCGACAACTACAACGCGGCGGTGATCATTGTCCCCACCACCGCCTCCACCGACGCTCCTGCCATGGGCCTGTCCGTCATCTACACCGCCGCGGGCGAGCACGTGGGCGCCCGCCACTACAAGAAGAACCCCGATCTGGTGCTGCTGGACACCGACATTCTGGCCAAGGCGCCCGTCCGCTTCCTGGTGGCCGGCATGGGCGACGCCCTGTCCACCTACCCGGAGTGCCGGGCCAACGTGCAGTCCGCCTCCCCCAACTACGTCAACAGCGGCTATCATCAGACCATCGCCTGCATCGCCGTGTCCAAGGCGTGCCACGAGACCATTCTGACCAAGGGCGTCAGCGCCAAGCTGGCCGCCGAGCAGGGCCTGTGCACCAAGGACGTGGAGGATGTCATCGAGGCCAACACCCTGCTGTCCGGCCTGGGCGTGCAGAACGGCTCCTGCGCCGGCGCTCACTCCATCGCCGAGGGCATCACCGTTCTGGAACCCTGCGCCAAGCTGCTGCACGGCGAAGTGGTGGCCTTCGGCATCCTGGTGCAGCTCATCGTGGAGGGCGCCCCCGCCGAGGAGCTTGACGAGCTGTACACCTTCTTCGAGGAAGTGGGCCTGCCCACCACCTTTGACGATCTGGGCATTCCCGACGCCACCGAGGCCGACATCAGGAAGGTGGCCGAGACCTCCATGCACTCCTACTGGGACGTGGAGCCCTTCGCCGTCAACCCGCAGATGGTCTTTGACGGCATCATGATGGCCAACACCCTGGGCAAGCGCCGCAAGGGCCTGTAAGCGGGCCGCGGCCGGACGGAAAGGAAGCGCACGCATGAAAGCCATTCAATACACCGCCCCCCGGCAGTTTGCCGTGGTAGATCTGCCCAAGCCGGAGCCCGGCCCCCACCAGGTGGTCATCCTGGTCAAGGCCTGCGGCATCTGCAAGACCGACCTGACCATCCACGACGGAAGCTTCCTGGCCAAGTTCCCCCTGGTGAACGGCCACGAGTTCGCCGGCGTGATCGATTCGGTGGGCAGCGCCGTCACCGAGTGGAAGGTGGGCGACCGGGTCACCGCCGACAACACCGAGCTGTGCGGCTACTGCGAGCCGTGCCGCAGCGACAAGCCCCTGTACTGCGAGAACTTCAACTCCCACGGCTGCAACATGCCCGGCGGCTTTGCTGAGTATGTGCTCATCAACCACGACAAGGTGTTCGCCCTCAGCGATAAGCTGTCCTTTGAGGAGGCCACCTTTACCGAGCCCACCGCCTGCGCGGTCCACGGCGTGGACCGCATCGCCCCCCGCTTCGGCGACTCCATCCTCATGTTCGGCGCAGGCCCCACCGGCATCATCCTGGCCCAGCTGCTCCGCCGGGCGGGGGCGGGCCGCATGGTCATCGCCGATCCCCACGCCGACAAGCTGGACATTCTGCGCAAGTATGGCTTTACCGACCTGGTGGTCATGGACAAGGCCGACCCGTCCAAGCACACCGCCGAGATCAAGGCCATCATGCCCAAGGGCTTCGACATTGTCATCGACGCCACCGGGGCCGCCTCGGTGTTCGAGTCCTGCTTCCACTTTGTCCACATGGGCAGCAAGATTGTGGCCTACGGCGTCTGCGCCGCCGACGCCAAGGTACCCGTCAGCCCCTACGACATTTTCAGCCAGGAGTACACCATCCTCGGCTCCTTCGCCCAGACCCACTGCTTTGGCCGGGCGCTGGAGTATCTGGAGAGCGGCGCGGTGCAGGTCAAGGAGTTGATCTCCCACGAGCTGCCGCTGGAGGACTACGGCAAGGGCCTGGACTACATCGTCCAGAAGCAGGCCCGCAAGGTTATCATTCACCCCTGAGAGCGCCTCCTCTCCGTGTGCCGAAAAAAGCCCGCCCGCCCCGGCTTGGGGTGGGCGGGCTTTTATGTTTCTCGCTAGGGCTCCACGTCCAGCATCGCCATGGTGGCGGGCATTTCGTGGGCGGTATTGACCTTCTCCTCGTCGGTGACCAGATCGAAGCAGGAGACGATGATCTTGTCCCCCCAGACGCACGGCTCGCCCGGCTCGTCCAGCTCGCCGTGGAAGCCGTCGGTGTCGGGGGAGCAGGCCATCCGCGTCACCCGGCCGTCGGGGGTGATGCGGGCGATGGCGTTGGCCGAGAAGTCGGCCACGTAGATGTTGCCGTAGGGATCGATGGTCATGCCGTCGGTGGATTTCAGGTTGGCCGGATCACAGGCCCACTTGCGGTTCTCCTTCACCGAGCCGTCGGGATTGAAGGTGATTTTGTGCACCACCCCGTCGCCGAAGTTGCCGACGTAGAGGTTGCCGTCGTGGTCGAACACGATGCCGTCCACGCCGTACTGGCACTTGGGGTTCTCGGTGATAAAGGTGAGGAAGATGTGGGGATCGGCCAGGGTGTTGGTGCAGTGGATGCCCTCGGCGTCCAGGGGGAAGCGGTAGACACAGCTCATGAGCTTGCCGCTGTCCGTCTTCTGGCGGGTCATGCAGCTCTGGGTGACGTACATGTAGTCCCCCCAGATGCGGATGCCGTTGGGGTGCTCCATGTTGTCAGCCACCACGGTGCACTTCACCACCCCCGCGTCGTTGAGCCGCAGGCGGAGGATGCGCCCGGTGAACACCATGTGGGGCTCTCCGGTCCAGCCCGCGTTGTCCACCAGATAGAGGTCGCCGTCGGGGCCGAACTCGATGCCCATGGCCCGGGCCTCGCCGGTGTACTCGTTGCGCGGCACGTCAAACCACTTCTTGATGTTGCGGTCCTTGTCGATTTTCAGCACGCAGCTGGGCATGGACAGATCCGCAAAGTTGGGACAGGACAGAATCAGATTGCCGTCCCTGTCGATGGCCATGCCGTCGGGGGTGCACACCAGCTCCTCCGGCAGCAGGGTGAACAGCTTGGATGTCTGCATAAAGCGCATTGCCTCCTTTTACGCGGTCAGCTCCTTGAGGAACCGGCAGGCCCGGCCCGCCATCTCGTCCAGCCCGGCCTCCCCGGCCCCGCCGCTGAGATCCCGCCAGACCTTGATATCATAGGGAATGGTACCCCCCATGAGCACGAAGGGCTCCATCACAATGGCCCCCTGGTAGTTCACCTGCTTGAGGGCGGCGGCCATGTCCTTCCAGGGCAGGCGGTTGGTGGAGCCGGCGGGGCGGCGGTTGTTCTCCCCCACGTGGAAATGCCCCAGCCAGGGGCCCGCCTCCAGAATGGCGTCCACCATGCTGTCCTCCTCGATGTTCATGTGGAAGGTATCCAGCAGCACCCGGGCGTTGGGACTGCCCAGGCGCTTGACAAACTCCACGCCCTCTTTGGCGGTGTTGAGCAGGTACTGCTCGAAGCGGTTGACCACCTCGCAGCAGTAGAGCACGCCGCAGTCCTCCGCCACCTTCATGAGCCGGGACATGGACTCCAGGGCAAGCTCCTCCTTGCGGCGCTTCTCGTCCAGGGTGATTCCGTGGTCGGGCAGGGCCTGCCACCCGGCGTAGGACACGCCGTTGAGGATGGCCGCCCCCACCTTGGGCATGCTCTCCAGGATGCGGGTGACATGGCGGATGCCGTTCTCCCGCACCGCCGGATCGTCGCTGGCCAGGTCGTATTTGGCCTCCAGGCCGATGGAATAGGTGATGCCCAGGCCGTTGTGATCGGCGCAGGCCTTCAGCTCCCGCAGCCTGGCGTCGTCGTAATAGCCCCACTCGGCGGAGGCCACCTCGCAGATGTCAAAGCCCAGCCAGGCCAGCTTCTCCATCAGGGGTATGTATGCAATCTCGTCCCAGTTGTGGCTCCAGAAGCCGTAGTGCATTCCAATCGGGTTCATGGCGCGCCTCACTGGCCCCGGGCAGCGCGAATCTTCTCCACAAACTGGCGGGCGGTCTCGGTAATCTTGCCGTAGTCGCCGGTCTTGGCCCCGGCGGTCAGGCTGCCGCCCGCGCCCACGGCCACCGCGCCGGCCGCAATCCACTCGGCCACGTTGTCCAGAGACACGCCGCCGGTGGGCATCAGCTCGGCCTGGGGGATGGGGCCGTGGATGGACTTGAGAATCTTCGGCCCGAACAGCTCGCCGGGGAACACCTTGATGATGTCCGCACCCGCCTCCATGCCGGCCACCACCTCGGCGATGCTCATGGCGCCGGGCATGCAGGCCACGCGGTAGCGGTTGCACAGGCGGACGGTGTCGCCGTTGAAGTAGGGGCTGACCACATACTGGGCGCCGGAGAGGATGGCCATGCGGGCGGTCTCGGGATCCATGACGGTACCCGCGCCGATGACAAAGTCGGTGCCATCATACTCTCTGGCCATCTTCTCAATGATGGCGTTGACGCCGGGGGTGGTGTAGGTCAGCTCAATGCCGGCGCAGCCGCCCTCGATGCAGGCCTCGGCGATGCGCATGGCGTCGTCGGCGTCCTTGGCGCGGACCACGGCCACCAGGCCGCAGGAGCGAAGCTTGGCAAGTACCTGTTCCTTTTTCATGAAAAAACCTCCTTACACATTCTTGTGGGACGCCATGTACTCGTAGACGGGCAGCATGGCCTTGTAACACACCTCAAAGGCCTCCTTCACCGGGGCGTAGGCGGCCACGGCCTCGGGGTTGGGCTCCACCGTGCGGTTGAGCTCGAGCATCTGGTCGATGACCTCAAAGCCCTTGAACACCCCCACGCCCACGCCGCCGGTGACCGCGGCGCCCATGGAGGTGGCCTCCTCCAGCAGGACGGGCACCTTGATGCGGGCGTTGTAGACGTCGGCCATCATCTGGCACCAGAGGGCGCCCTTTGCGCCGCCGCCCACCACCAGCAGCTCGTCGATGGGGATGCTCCGGCGGAAGGACTCCAGGATAATGTTCAGGTTGAGGGTGACCCCCTCCAGTACGGCCCGGAAGAGGTCGCAGCGCTGGTTCTCCATTTTCAGCCCCAGCCAGGCGGCCGTGGCATCCGGGTTCCAGCGGGGGGGCCCGCTCCCCCAGCAGATAGGGCAGGAAAAGGACGCCGTTGGCGCCTACGGGGCTCTTTGCCGCCTCCGCGTTGATGAGATCGTAGGGGCTGATGCCCTGCACTTTGGCCACGGCGGTCTCATATTTGGCCACCTGGCCCTTGAGCCAGTTGTAGGAACTGCCGCCGGCCTGCATGGTGCCGGTGGGCGAGTACAGCCCGGGGACGATGTGGGCCCAGGTGAAGGTGCGCATCTCCTCGTCAAAGAGGGGCTTCTCGCTGGTGGTGGCCACCCAGGCGGAGGTGCCGATGCAGCTAAAGGTGCGGCCCGGGCTGATGGAGCCGGCGCCCACGTTGGAGCACAGGCCGTCGCCGCCGCCCATGACCACCGGCGTGCCCGCCTTCAGGCCGGTCTGCCCGGCGGCCCAGGGGGTGACCTCCCCGGCCACGGTGGTGGAGGGGACGATCTCAGGCAGCTTGTCGCCGTCGATGCCCGAGGCGTTGACGATCTTGTCCGACCACTGGAGGGTGTTCAGATCAATGCAGGCGTTGGAGGTGGCGTCGGAGGGCTCGGTATAAAACTTCCCCGTCAGGCGCAGGACGATGAAGTCTTTGGCGTTGAGGGCCTTGTAGGTCTTGGCATACACCCCCGGCTCGTTGTCCCGCACCCACATGAGCTTTTGCAGGCCGTAGGAGGCGCTGTTGCGGTGCCCGGCGATGTGGTAGAAGTCCCGCAGGGAGATCTGCTCCCCCAGGGCGGCGGCCTGGGCCTGGGCCCGCTGGTCGGCCCAGATGATGGAGGGCCGCAGGGGGTTGCCCTGCTTATCCACGCACAGGCACCCCATCATCTGGCCGGAGAAGGAGACTGCGGCGATGTCGCCGGGGTCGATGCGGGCCTTGTCAATCAGGTTGCGGCTGGTGACGCAGATGGCCTTCCAGAAATCCTCGGGATCCTGCTCGGCCCAGTTGGTGTTGAAGTAGTGGCAGTCGTAGCGGAACACCTCGCTGGTGATCATTTTCCCCTCGTCGCTGAACAGGGTTGCCTTGTTGCCGGAGGTGCCCAGATCGTGGGCCAGTATGTATTTCATCGCTGTCCTCCCGCCCTACAGGCCCAGATCGTGGATGAGGTTGGCAGTAGCCATGCGCCCCATGTTGCGGGACGCGCCCGCCGTGGAGGCGGCGCAGTGGGAGCCGAGCACCACGTTGTCCAGGGTAAACCAGCGGGGATCCTTGGGCGGCTCGGAGGAGAAGGCATCGATGCCCGCGCCGCAGAGGCGGCCCGCCTCCAGCGCGTCCAGCAGGGCGTTTTCATCAATGAGGCCGCCCCGGGCGGTGTTGATCAGGATGGCGTCCGGCTTCATTTTGGCCAGCTCCGCCGCGCCGATGAAGTTCTCCGTCTCCGGCGTCAGGGGCAGGTGGAGGGAGATGACGTCGCACTCGGCGAAAATCTCGTCGGGGGCGGCGCGGGTGATGCCGTGGGCCTTGGCGTACGCCTCGTCCCAGAAGGGGTCGTGGGCCAGCACCTTCATGCCGAAGCCCTGGGCCCGCTGGGCCACGTTGCGGCCGATGGCCCCCAGGCCCAGGATGCCGATGGTGCCGCCGGTCACGTCCCGGGTGGTGATCTTCTTCCAGTCGCCCTGGCGGCAGTGCTGGTCAATGAGCACCGTCTTGCGGGCCACCGCCAGGAGCAGGGCCATGGCGTAGTCCGCCACCGCCTCAGCGTTGGCGCCCACCGTGCGGGAGACCTTGATATCCCGGGCCTTGGCGGCGTCCAGATCAATGTTGTCCACCCCCACGCCGTATTTGGCGATGGCCTTGAGCTTAGGGGCGGCGGCGATCACCTCGGCGTCTATGGGATCCACTCCCACGATCACGCCGTCGCAGTCGGCCAGCAGGGCCTTCATGCCCTCCTTGTCCAGGATCCCGCCCGTCTCATTGCGCACCACCTCCAGGCCGGCGGCCCGGAGCATGGCAAAGACCTCGGGATCGGTTTTCCCGTAAGAACGGGGTGTGGTAAGTACCTTCATGACAGAGCCCTCCCCTTGGCGTCACTTTCTCATTTCCCGGGCCAGCCGGTCGCAGGCGGCCAGCCGCTCTCCGGTGATGTCGATGTGGAAGACCTCGGCGATCACCTGGGTCCAGCCATGGATAAAGTATGTCCAGCCGTCCTCGATCAGAAGCCCCCGGCGCTCCCGCTGGGCCTCCGCCTGGTGCATGAACTCCAGGGTGCCCCGGTAGTTGAGCTCCCACACCAGGCCGTTCTCGGGGAATTTGCAGTGGTCGGTGAGGGGGGAGCCGGGCCGGTCCTTGCCCAGCCCGGTGGCGTTGATGACCAGGGAGCCGGCGGGCAGGGCCTCCACAATCCTGTCGTTGAGCTCGGGGGTCTTGCACAGATGGTAGCTCATGGGGACGTTCAGGTACTCCAGGATGCGCACGCCCTCGGCCAGGCGGGGGGCGGAGCGGTTGTTCAGGTGGATGCGGCTGGGCAGATCCTTGCCGTGCCGCTCCTCATTGCCCAGGTAGGCGGAGATGGACAGGGCGGAGCCGCCGGCGCCGATGATGCACACCTCCGCGCCGGTCTTAAGCCAGTGGCCCTCGGGCACGAAGGCGTCCAGGGCCAGGCCGGAGGAGATGGGATCCTTGGCGTGGGCGCGGAGCTGGCCGTCCAGCTTGGAGATGGAGGACAGCTCCCCGAAGCGCTGGGCATAGGGGTCCAGGTAGTCGAACATATCCTTTGCGGCGTTATACATGTCAATTTTGTGTGTGGTCACCAGCGCGCCCAGGGACAGGGGGTCATCCCGGAAGAACTGCACCACCGCCCGGTAGTCCTCGGCGGGGGCGTGGATGGGCAGGTCGATGCCCTTGATCTCCGCGTCCAGCCCCAGCTCCTTGGCCCAGATGGGGAACATTTTCATGATGGAGGACTGTCCGGTGGTGACGCCCACAAAGTACATGGTGGGCCGTTTGGCGGGTTCGGGGAGTTTGATCATGGTCAGGCGCATCCTTTCTTGACTGATTTGGTATTGGAATACCGGTCAGCCGGCGAAGAGCCGCCGGCAATTGAGCACGGTGAAATCCGCAAGGGTTCCGGGGGGGAAGCCGGCCGCCTCCAGCCGGGGCAGAAAGCGCTCCAGCAGGTAGCACAGGCTGATCTCGCCGCCGTAGGCGGCCATGCGCTGGGCGGTGGTGTCCAGAGACAGGAGCAGCCTCTGGGTGTACCCCCGCTCACACATGTGCCACAGCAGCGCCACCTCCTCCTCGTCGGAGTGGTACTTGAAGCGGCCGATGGTGTCGTAGTCCAGGTACACGCCGGTGGCGGCGATGGCGTCATGGGGGCCGAAGTCGGCGGCCTGCCGGTCCACGTGGCAGACGATGAGCCGTTCCGGCGTCAGGCCCGCCCGAAAGCAGAGCTCCAGGGCGGGCAGGGTATTCTCCCCCCGCTCCGTGTGGAGCATCAGCGGCACCCCGCAGCACACCGCCGCCCGGGCGGCCGCCCGCAGCAAAACGGCGTACCGGCCCTCGGCGCCTTCGGCCGGAATGGCGGCCTTTACCAGGCCCGCCCGAAAGGCCGTCGGCTGCGCCGGGCGGCGGTCCGGCTCGGGCCGCCAGGGGAGCATGCCCTCCAGCAGCTCACCGCAGTAGAGGTCGTACAGGCCCTCCTCATCCAGGCTGTGGACCCAGCAGTCCGCCGGGTAAAAGCCCAGCAGATGGTAGCCGGTAGAGGCCGCCACCGCCACGCTGCTCTCCCGCGACAGCGCGCCGAGGCGCTCTGCATCCCGTCCTGCGGCCACGGGCTGGGCGTCCGCCAGGAAGCCTCCCCCCGCCGCCCGGTAGGCGCGCAGCTCCTCCAGTGAACGAGCCGGGTCGTCCAGCCGGAGGGCGGGATTTTTCTCCGCCATGGGCGTCCGGTGGACAAAGATGTGTTCATGGATCTGGCTGTGCCCCAGCGCGTCCGGTGCGATGGGGCCGCTGACGGTTTGCACATGGAACATGACCTGACCTCCTGATAAAGTATCGTAGGATTGTAACTATGTTACTACATAAAAGGGGAAGCAAATTCCGCGCGTGCACTCACTCGCGGAACAGCTCGACACGGAACCGGCTCTGGTCGCCCCGGTAGTGGGCAAAGGAGAGCTCAATCAGCTTGCCGCTCTGGTTATAGCCGATGGTCTGGAAATAGTGAACCGGGCGGCCCCGCTTCAAGCCCAGAACCGCGGCGTCCTCCGGGTCGGCGGCCCGGGCCTCGCAGATACGGGTGACGTGGGTGACCCGGGTGTCGTCCCGCTTGGACAGCACCTGATAGAGGGACTCCCGGTTAAAGTCGTGTCCCAGGATAAAGCTGCACGCTTCATAGGGCAGGTAGGTCTCCACCCGGACGATGGGCTCATCGTCGGCAAACCGCTTGCGGTAGAGATAGATGGCCTTGGTGCCCGCGGGCAGCTCCATAAGCTGCGCCACCTCGGGCTCCAGCTCCACCAGCTTGAGATCCAGTACCTCGGTGCTGGGGGTACGGCCGGTGCTGCGTACGTCGTCGTCAAAGGACTGGATGCTCTGAATGAAGCCCTGTACCAGCTTGGGGTGGGCCACAAAGGTGCCCTTGCTCTTGATGCGGTACAGGTGCTCCTCCCGCACCAGGTCGGAGATGGCCTGGCGCACGGTGGTACGGCTGATGCCGAACATCTGGCTGAGCTCCATTTCGGTGGGAATCATGCTCCCCACCGGGTAATTTCCGTTGTCAATCTCCTCCAGGATCAGCTTTTCAAGCTGGAAATACAGGGGAATAGGCACATCCTTATCCAGTCTCTTGTCTTCCAGCATGGCACGATCCCTTCCTCTCTTTTTACAGTCATTGCTTTAACTAGATTGGATTGTTGTAACATATATACATTATAGTCTATAAAGGGGCCCCTTGGCAAGGGGGTCAGGCAAATTCTCTAATTTTGCACAAAGAAATGAGTCAGATATCGCCGAACTGACCAGTCGCAGCCAGACGCTGCGCGGCCTACAGCCTCTGGCTGAACTCCACCGTCTCTCCGTTGGGGCCCAGTAGGTTGAAAAAGCGCACGCCGTTCTCCCAGAAGGGGAGGAACTGAATGGCATCTTCCAACGGGGCCAGGCCGGCCATCCGCACTTCCTCCCAGGCGGACTCAATGTCGTCCACGTCCAGGGCCAGGTGGTCGATGGCTCCGGGCCGGCGGGCGGGCGCGGCGCACTCGTAGGTTTCGATGCACAGGCCGCCGCAGGTGAGAAAGCACACCCGCTCCCCCGTGCCGGGATTGACAGTGCTGTGGGCCCGGACAAAGCCAAGGGACTCATAAAAAGCGGCGGTCTCGTCCAGCGCGGCGGTGGGAAGCCCCAGGTGCTGTAGGCCGGTTACATGCTCTGCAATGCTCACGGCGCTCCCCTCCTCAGTCGTCGCTGGGGTCCACGTCGATGAGGACCTTCATGGTGGTTTCCTGGTGCGTATCGATGTACTCGTAAGCGGCCAGATAGTCGGTAAAGGCAAAATGCCTGCTCATCAGGGGCTGGAGCTGTACCATGCCCTCGCGTACAAAGCGGATGGCATCCACATAGTCCTCGTGGCGATACATCATGGTGGTGTTCAGATCCAGTTCGGAGTCGTTGAGCTTGGCCAGATCACAGTGGGCCAGGCCAGCGTACACCGCAACCAAGATGATAACGCTTCCCTTCCGGGCGTTCTGGATGGCCTGATCCATGGTGGTGTCATTGCCCGCGCAGTCGTAGATGATGTCCGCCTTGTCGGGGCCGAAGCACTCCGTCAGAGCCGCGCCAAAGGGGCGGGTTTTGGTGTTGACAGCGTAATCCGCTCCGCAGGTGCGGGCCAGCTCCAGCCGATAGTCGGAGATATCGGTGGCCATGACCTCGGCCGCGCCAAAGGCCTTCAGGGATTGAACCAGCAGAATGCCGATAGGGCCGCAGCCCAGCACGCATACCTTCTTGCCCGCTACGTCCCCCGCCCGCCTGGCGGCGTGCACCGTGACGGCCAGAGGCTCCAGCATGGCGCCCTCGTCATAGCTCATTCCCGCAGGCAGCGCCGTCACCTTTGAGGCGTCCACCGCGAAGTATTCACTGGCAGTTCCGGTGGTCTGAAAGCCCATAACCTTCAGGTTCTCGCAGAGGTTATACTTGCCGTGGGTGCAGGGGTAGCATTCGCCGCAGTACACCTGGGGTTCAATGGTCACCCGCTGACCCACCTGGAATTGGGTGACTCCCTCCCCCAGCGCCGCGACCTGGCCGGAGACCTCGTGGCCCTGGGTGACCGGGTACTTGGTGTAGGGGTGCTTGCCGTGGTATACGTGGATGTCGGAGCCGCAGATGCCGATGCGCTTGATTTTCACCAGCACCTGCCCGGGCCCGGCCGTGGGAACGGGCACCCTGTCAAACCGGATCTCCCTGGGGGCCGTCATCACTTCCTGCAGCATGGTTTCTTGCATCATACTCACACTCCTTTGTTTGGTCCCGTCCGGTGTGCAGGGAGGCCGGACGGGTAAAATCCATCTATATCATGCGAGTATGGGAGGGGAAAGTCAAGAGGATTTTCGTGAAAAATGCACAGAACATCAGGTAAAATCAGCACCCCGCCGGGGAGAGAGCAGGGGCACTCCGGCTTACCCGGAGAGCCCCTGCTCTGGAATCAGCCCTCTGTGACGCCGATAAAGCCGCCGCCGGTGGTGTAAATCTTATCAATGACCACCTCGGCTGGATCCCCAGAGGTGGGAACCGGGTCGGCGGGGGCCTCGGGGGCGGTCAGATCCACCACCACGGCCCCCTTGGGAGGCTCGGTTTCAGGGGCGGTCTTGCCCTCGGTGTACCGGCCGGACATGGAGAATTCCAAGTCCATCAGACCGGCGGCATCACACTGCATAGAGGCCTCCATCCTGCCGTCGGCGTCCATGGACTCCTGGAGGGAGATGGACATGGGAGCGGAACCGTCGACATCGGCGGAGAGCTCTACGGACAGGTCATAGGCGGATACGTCATCTCCCCGCATGGTGAGGGTGAAGGTGAAGTCGGCGGCCACGCCGTCCTGCTCCAGGGCGTAGTGAAGGATGCGGTCGTTCCCGCTGACCGCCCAGGCGTCGTCCCGCAGGAGCTGGGCGGCCAAATCTACGGCCTGGGTCAGCTCGGAATAGGCGGTGTCCTTGTCATTGGGCTCCACGGTGGAGAGAAGCAGGGACAGCAGGGCGGTATAGTCCACGTCGCCGGTGATCATCTCCATGAGGGCACCGTAGTCCAACCCCATGTCCTCATATATGGCACTCATATCCATGGAGTACCAGGTGTCGGCGGGCAGGCCGGCGGCCTGCTCCAAAAATGCTCCGCCCAGGCTGATATAGAGCTGTCCGGACTCCAGATCGCCCCGGAGCTCCATATGGATACCTTCCTCGGCAAGGGCATCCAACAACTCGGTATCGCTGGCGCTCATACCTCCGTTCTGGCCATCCGTCAGAGCCTTCAGGAAGGGGCGCAGATCCATAGTCAGGCCCATAGCGGCGTCCATCTTCGCGCCGCCGGCCATGACGCCCTCCAGAGTGCCGTCCAGGGTAATGGGCGCAGATTCCGCCGTACTTCCCAGAAGAAGGCCCGTCATGTCCAGAGAGGCGTCAAAGTCGGCGTTCATGTCCCAGATTCCCGTGCGGTACTTCTGGCCGTATGCCAGGTATTTTTCCAGATAGGTAAAGTCATACTTGGATAGGGTCTCCTCCACCAGCTTTTCCATGTCAATGAGGATCACGGTGCGGTCGCCGGCGTCCCAGCCCACGGCGCAGCCAAAGGCCTGAGCGGCGAAGCGTACGGGCACATAGGTGCGGTTGTCGTGGGCGTAGGGGGCCGCGTCCATGGGGATGTGGGTGGTGACGCCGCTGCGCTCCACGGTGGCTGCTGTGCCGCCCAGGGCCATGGTGACGGTGGTGCCGTCCCGAACGGCGGTAATGGTCTGAGCGGCGGGGGAATAGCTTACCTCGGCCCCCATGGCCTCAAACACGGTGCGCACAGGCAGGAAGGTGCGGCCGTCCCTCGCCTCAGGTGCGGCGTCAGGGAAGGACAGATTCCGGCCGTCCAGTTGGACGGAGATGCCGGTGGATGGGGCGGAGGCGGGGACGGACTCCGCGGCCAGGGCGGAGGTGCCGGTACCCAACAGGGCTGCCGCACAGGCGACAGCCAGGGCGCGCTTGGGAAGTGTGTGCATGATTCCATTCCTCCTTTTGTCGGTAGAGCCACTATAGCACGCTTTTTTTGCGGTGACAAGAGGGCGGGAGCTCTTCTTATGAGGAAAAATCAAATTTTTTACTTTGCTTAGTCATGTTTGGAATAATCATCGCAGAGCCCCCGTGATACTGTCAACTGAGGTTACCTATCTTTGGGATAAACGGGGTGCAGAGCTTGAAGATCTACAGACCGGGCGGGGCTGAGCCAGGAGCAGCTCGCAGTCCGGCTCCAACTGGACGGGCTGGGGCTGACCCAAAAGGCCATCAGCCGGATGGAGACCGGGGAGCGGGTGGTGGCGGACTATGAGCTGGTCCACCTGGCCCGGGCGCTGGAGGTTGGTGTTCTGGAGCTGCTGGGCCTGGAGCATTTCCCACAGCTTCTGGCGCCTGACCGCCCCAAACCAGATGGAGTGCATCTGCGCATCCATATGATAAAACTGTTCAGGTTCAAATCCGGGTTCCTGGGTCAAAGCCTTCTGCTGGGCAATGGCATGCCGGATGTCCTCCATGACCATGGGTGTGCGGACCTGGGTAAAATCCCTGAGTACCATGGTTTCCACCGCTACCCTCATATAGATCATCTGCTTGATATTGCTTAAGTTTAAAAGCGTTACCTGAGTGCCGGAATAGGGCACGGAAATGACGAACCCCTGCTCCTGCAGTCTCCTGACCGCTTCCCTCACAGGTGTCCTTGAAACGCCGAAACGCTCGCAGATCTCATTCTCACTGATCATCTGCCCCGGTTTCAGTTCCAGGTCCAGTATCTCCCGCTTTAACGTCTCAAAAACGAGCTCCCCGCGGTTTTTATAGGCTTTCGTCTTCTCTTCCATGGCACCTCTCCGTTATCATTTCTAAAAAACATGCCATGAGCTCTGCCGAAAACAGAATCATGGCATGAATATACATTCTTTTTTTACCAGGTGCAGCACACCGGATGCTCATAGTATAGCATAACCTTTCTTTGCGGTCAATTACCGGCTATGCTGCGTTACCGTTCCGCCGGTCCCTGTTTCCAGTCATTTACTGCGGCTGCTTGCCGATATAAGCCAGGATACCGCCGTCTACATAGAGAACGTGGCCGTTGATAAAATCAGATGCATCGGAAGCTAAGAATACTGCCGGTGCAGCAAGATCTTCCGCTTCTCCCCAGCGTCCTGCCGGTGTCTTGGAAATGATGAACTGATCGAACGGATGTCTGGAGCCATCCGGCTGGGTCTCACGCAACGGTGCAGTCTGAGGAGTCGCTATGTAGCCAGGTCCAATGCCGTTGCACTGAATGTTGAACTCGCCGTATTCAGACGCAATATTCTTGGTCAGCATCTTTAAGCCGCCCTTTGCAGCCGCATATGCGGATACTGTCTCACGGCCAAGTTCAGACATCATGGAGCAGATGTTGATAATCTTGCCGTGGCCCTTCTTGATCATAGACGGAATAACTGCCTTGGACACAATAAACGGAGCGTTTAAATCAACGTCAATCACCTGTCTGAACTGCTCTGCGGTCATGTCACACATCGGGATACGCTTGATGATACCGGCATTGTTCACGAGAATATCAATCACGCCTACTTCACTCTCGATACGGGCTACCATCTCATTCACAGCCGCCTCATCGGTTACGTCACATACGTAGCCGTGTGCATCGATTCCCTCTTCTTTATAGGAAGCAATTCCCTTATCCACTAATTCCTGCTTGATATCGTTAAACACGATCGTTGCGCCGGCTGCCGCCATACCTTTGGCGATTGCAAAACCGATTCCGTAGGAAGCACCTGTGATCAGTGCTACTTTACCGTTCAGCGAAAACTTGTCTGTTAAGTAATCCATGTTCATGATTTGTTTCTCCTTTACTTATTTCTTTTTGGTCTGGTCAGTTATTTCGTCATCCCGGTCTGTTTTTAAAATGTATTCAAACTTTCAAATTTGTATACAACCTCAATGACTTGTATATAGACTAGCATAATGTATTCAGTTTTACAATGTGCAATATCACCAAACTATATTCCCTTTTTTTGTCATTATTTTTTCTTATTTGTGAAAAGTCCGATGACCCATTGTATCACCAATCCGGTGACAGTTAACGACTGCGCGAATATCATCCTCGCGGCCGGCGGAACGGCTATCATGGCACAGGATGAGCGCGAGGTCGAGGAGATCACGGCGCACGCCTCCTCGCTCGTTCTCAACATGGGCGCGGTGCGCGCGCAGGAAGCCATGCTGCGCGCGGCAGCAACCGCAAAAAAACTCGGCCATCCGGTCATACTCGATCCGGTTGCCGCAGGTGCGAGCCATCTGCGCGGTGATATGTGCGCGAAGCTTCTCGCGGAAGGCCTTGTCTCAGTCATTCGCGGCAACGTGTCTGAAATCCGTGCGCTGGCCGGTGGGACGGAGCAGGAGAGCGGCGTTGAGGCCGACCTCAGCGACCGCATTGACAAGGACAATCTTGCGGAATCCGCAGCCTGGC